>Ga0316207_10000086_pt1 | contig 199750 bp, 197 predicted proteins | sample 6weekpyrite_MG_FD_204943 | JGI IMG/M metagenome (GOLD analysis project Ga0316207, IMG submission 204943) | Microbial mat bacterial communities from mineral coupon in-situ incubated in ocean water Damariscotta River, Maine, United States -... | ecosystem: Environmental > Aquatic > Marine >...
GAAGGTACCTTCGGTGTCCACGGTCGAGAACGTCAGGCTCACATCGCCCATCACGGTGGTGTTACCTTCGATATCCAACACGCCGCGGTCGACACTCAGTGCCCCGTCCACGCTGAGCATCCCTTCCACATCCAGCGTAGCACGGTCATTACTGACATCGCCGGTCACCGTCAGGTCGGCCGCTGCCGTCAATGTACCGCTCGTCAGCGTCAGGTTAGTCAACGTATAACTGTCGGTCAGTACCAGCGTCGCATTGGTCACCAGAATATCGGTCGGCAAGGCCACGCCACTCGCCACCGTAAACGTGCTACCACCAAACTGCAGTACACCATTGTTACTGGCAACGATATCGGTACTGCTCGTACCACCGCGCACGAACACAAACCGACTGCCCGCAAAGCTAAACGCGCCGTCATTATTAAAGGCCGTAAACACTTCATGCACGATGCCGTTGTCCGCCGCCGTGAAGGTCGCACCACTTAAGTTATTGAAGAACGTGGTGGTGGCATTACCACTGATAAACGAGGTCGTGCGACCATTGTTATCAATACCGGTCGTCGCCAGCGTAAAGCTCGCGCCATCCTGGTTGTTGAACACCGCACGGCTACCAAAGTTAAAGTCTGCACCGTTAGCAGAGGCAAACGTCACAGCACCAAAGTTGTTCCAGGTAAAATCCTGGTTGAGTGTCACCGTACCGGTGCTCGCCAGTTGCGTCGCGCCATTGGTCACCAGCACACCGGTATCCAGGTCGGTCAGGATGTTGGTGCCATCGATCACGGCATCACCGTTGATCGTGAAGGTACCTTCGGTGTCCACCGTTGAGAACGTCAGGCTCACATCACCCGTTACCGTGATGTTACCTTCGATATCCAGCGTGCCGCGGTTGACACTCAGTGCCCCATTCACCGTTAGTGTGCCTTCAATATCCAGCGTGCCACGGTCTTGATTGACATCGCCGGTCACCGTCAGGTCGGCCGCTGCCCGCAAGGCACCGTTGGTCTGCGTGATACTGCTAAAGGTGTAACTGTCCGTCAGCGATAACGTGCCGCTTATCACCTCAATGTCTAAGGGCAGCCCGACACCACCGCTGAGTGTGAACGTGTTATTCCCGAATGCCAGCACCCCGTCGTTGGTCGCCACCAGACTGGTGCTTGAGCTACCGCCACGGCCAAACAAAAAGCGACTGCCCGCAAACGCAAATGCGCCGTCATTATTAAAGGCCGTAAACACCTCATGCACGACTCCGTTATCCGCCGCTGTGAACGTCGCACCACTGAGGTTGTTGAAGAACGTGGTGGTGTTACCATTGATAAACGAGGTGGTACGGCCGTCACCGCCAACACCCGTGGTGGCCAGCGTAAAGCTTGCGCCATCCTGGTTGTTGAACACCGCACGGCTGCTAAAATTAAAATCCGCCCCGTTACTCGAGGCAAACGTGATTGTACCAAAGTTGTTCCAGGTGAAGTCTGTGTTCAGCGTCACGGTGCCGGTGCTCGCCAGCGTGGTCGCACCGTTCGTCACCAGCACACCGGTATCCAGATCAGTACGCAATGTGGCAGAATTGATATTGAAGTCACCTGAAACGGTGACTGTACCTTCCGTACGAAGTGTTGTGGTCAACGTCAGGTTTGAAAAACTTATGCCATCAGCAACATCAATAATGCCTGCCGTCATTACAACATCAGCAGCAAAACTCGCCCCTGTTGAGATGACATAGTTACTACTGAACTCTACGAGACCGCCATTAACAGCCGTAAACGTACCCGTTGATGTACCTCCGCCAACGATATCAAATCGATTAGTATCGATAATCACGTCACCGCTATTATTAAAGGCGGCAAAAATACGCTGCTCAACGCCAGTATCCATCACCTCAAAACGCCCACCCTCAAGATTGTTGAAGGTACCTCCACTGGCGATCAATGCGCGCTCATCCGTTGTTGCAAAACGGAACACACCACCATTCTGGTTGTTAAAAACAGAGTTGTTGTTGAAGTTAAAGTCGGCAGCACTAGTAGATGCAAACGTCACCTGACCGAAATTGTTCCAGGTGAGTCCACCGCTTAGAGAGGCTGTGGTAGTGCCACTCGCAATGGTCACTACCGCTGTTGATTCAGTTGTTAACGTGCTTCCAGCGGTACTTGTATTTATTGTGTTATTAAAAGTAAAACTACCAGCGATACTTGCCGTTCCTTCAATAAACAGTGTGCCACCAGTGACGTTCACGACTGAGTTAGCATCGGCAACGAGGCTAGATGTGACCGTTAAGTTACCACCATTGAGGTTGAGTGTTTCACCCGTAATTGTCAGTGTGTCAACGGTGATATTACCGCTGCTAATATCGAGTGTACCGGTAACATCATTAACGATTACCGTATCACCCGCTGATGGCACAATATTGCCATCCCAGTTCGCGGCATTGTTAAAGTTGTTGTCGCCTGTGGCGTTGGTCCAGGTCAGAGTTTCGGGTTGCGGTGTGACATCAATGGTGACAGATGCAATATCAGATTCACCATTGTCATTAACAACACGATAGAAAAACGTATCCGTACCGTTAAAGTTGGCATCCGGCGTATAGGTAATGCCGGCACGACCAACTGTAACAGTCCCATTCTGGGGCTGGACGGCAATACCATTAAAGGCAACATTGCCATCATTGGCCAGCAGGTCTGATTCGGCCAGCGTTAGTGACTGGTCTTCAGTCGTCGTAAAGGCATCATCAATAGCAAGATCAGCAGGGCTGGTTGCAGTGATGATACGAATATCATCCAGTGCACTGGTCACTATGAGGTTCACAGTCAGGGTGCGACGATCCGCACTCAGTGTGTAGGTTTCACTCCCTTCATTACCAAAGACAGTACCACGAACATTTTGCGTATCGTAGGTAACCCCTGAAAGGCCCACCAGGCTATCAGAAGCAATTAGCGAGTTCGTCGTTGATATGATGCCGATGATTTCTTCATTGAAGGTGACTGAACCAGATAATGACGTACTGGTTGTACCTACCTGATCGAAGTGCAACAGAAAGCTGTTAATCGCTGTACCCGACTCCAGGGTTGCATTGGCGAGAGTGGTTTGGCCAGTGATTGTGCCCGGTTCGATAACATCAAGTGTCAGTCCCTGCTGCAGGCTAACGTTTTGCTGTTCTGCGATAAGACGAATATTGGTTGAATCTTCAAACGCGCCTTCAACGAGCGAAGCAGGTGCCTGTGTGATTGGTTCTATCGAGCCGGTGATAGTGACGCTATCAACTGAAGCCAGTACTTCCGTTAAACCACTGGTATCGAGTGTTGCGGCTTCAATAGCACCGGTGGCAACTTCCAGTTCACTATCACCACCAAGATCGCTGTTACCGGTCAGATCATCTGAGGCCGCGATATCGGCATCGGTGAGTACGGCAATGCTTTCAATAAAATCGATACCGGCATTGTTCTCGGCAACACGACAACCGTAAAGCAGGATATCGGCATCAGCAGTGAGTGATGATGACCATGAAGCTATTGCATCAGCATGAACATCCAGGTTCGCATTATCGAGCGTGGTTGAACCAAGCTGCAGTTCCCCGACACTGCCATGCGAAATGATATGCACGGCACTGACATTAGTACGTGAGGCCAGCGCATCTGTAATTTGTGAAACACCATCCTCGTCAGCGGAAAGAATCAGGATATCGGCATTGTCAGGCAGACTGTCGATGATCAGATCCTGATCCGTCACGCGGCTATCGATGACATACAGCGACTGCGGTGTTGCGGTCAGCGCATCAACCAGACTTTGTGTTTGATCGTCGTTAGTAGATTCAGTGAGTGAAACGGCAAGTGCGTTGAGATCTTCGGCATCAACCGGCTCAACGACTTCAACAGCAGTTGTTACTGCTGCCGCATCAAAGACAATACGTTTTTCAAGTACCAGACGTCGCGACGTCGGCTTACTACTATCAGTCACAGGACTTCCCCTTAGCTAAAATTTCCCCCGCAGCCTTGTTCGTTAGTCGAATCTTTTTAGCTGGGTTGTTGCTTACAATTTGTTTATTTATTGATCAATCTACGTAAGCCTACCGTCCAGTGGCGAGTCTCCCTATATATAGGAATACATTCTAATGGATCCTGAGGAATGGAAAAAGTGAAAAATTACCGAAAAATCAATAAGATAGTGACATATTTATGGCGATCATATGAAGAGATCGTCATATTTCTGACTCGTATATATTAATAAATACTTATATATATGTGTGATAAGCCTTTGAATACACATAAAAAAGCCCTGCTTATAGCAGGGCTTTTGGTATTACCGGGTAGAGGCTTTGGCATTTTGCGGCAGGACAAGGCGTGGTCAAGCGAGCAGCGCAATGTATATGCTAATACATGAGCAGCGGAGCGCAAGCCGCAACACCGTCATGCCACAAAAGGGCAAGCCTCAGGCTTACATCATGCCCATGCCACCCATACCGCCCATACCACCCATGTCAGGGGCAGGTGCACCACCACCATCTTCTGATGGCTGTTCAGCAACCATACATTCGGTAGTGATCATCAGGCCGGCAACCGATGCCGCATTCTGCAGCGCAGAGCGAGTCACCTTGGTTGGATCGAGGATACCCATTTCAAACATATCACCGTATTCACCAGTGCCAGCATTGTAACCATAGTTACCCTCACCTTTGACGACATTGGCAAGGATGACTGAGGCTTCATCACCCGCATTGCTCACGATCTGACGCAGTGGCTCTTCCATTGAACGACGCGCAATGTTGATACCGACGTCCTGATCATGGTTGTCGCCACTCAGGTCTGTCAGGCTAGACAGTGCACGAATCATCGCAACACCACCGCCAGGAACAACACCTTCATCAACCGCAGCGCGCGTTGCATGCAGTGCATCTTCAACACGTGCCTTCTTCTCTTTCATTTCTACTTCAGTCGCAGCACCCACTTTGATGACAGCAACACCGCCGGCCAGCTTGGCGACACGTTCCTGCATTTTTTCCTTGTCGTAATCAGAAGTCGCTTCTTCAATCTGTGTACGAATCTGGTTAACGCGTGCTTCGATGTCTTGCGCAACACCGGCACCATCAATAATAGTGGTTTCTTCTTTAGTAACGTTAATGCGTTTCGCAGAACCCAGATCTTCCAGTGAGGCTTTTTCCAGTGACAGACCGACTTCTTCAGAAATGACGGTTGCACCTGTTAAAATAGCGATATCCTGCAGCATGGCTTTACGACGATCACCAAAACCTGGTGCCTTCACCGCACAGACTTTAACGATACCGCGAATGTTGTTCACTACCAGTGTTGCCAGTGCTTCACCTTCAATATCTTCAGCAATGATCATCAGTGGACGACCTGCCTTGGCAACTGATTCCAGTACAGGAAGCAGATCACGAATGTTAGTGACTTTCTTGTCATGTAACAGCAGCAGTGGTTCTTCCAGATCTGCCGTCATGTTTTGCTGGTTATTGACGAAATAAGGTGACAGATAACCACGGTCAAACTGCATACCCTCAACTACGTCGAGGTCATCTTCCAGGCCTGAACCTTCTTCAACGGTGATAACACCTTCTTTACCCACTTTTTCCATTGCATTGGCAATGTTGTCGCCAATCGCTTTATCAGAGTTAGCTGAAATCGTACCAACCTGCGCAATCGCCTGGTTATCGTTACATGGCACTGACATACCCTTCAGCGTTTCAACCGCAGTAGTTACTGCTTTGTCGATACCGCGTTTCAGATCCATCGGGTTCATGCCCGCCGCAACAGCCTTCATGCCTTCACGCATAATCGCCTGCGCCAGAACGGTTGCAGTGGTAGTACCATCACCGGCTACATCAGATGTCTGTGAAGCAACTTCTTTCACCATCTGCGCACCCATGTTTTCAAACTTGTCTTTCAGTTCAATTTCTTTGGCTACCGAGACACCGTCTTTAGTAACGGTTGGTGCGCCAAAGCTTTTTTCCAGTACTACGTTACGGCCTTTTGGACCCAGAGTGACTTTCACAGCATCCGCCAGAATGTTCACGCCAATCATCATGCCGTGGCGCGCGTCATCACTAAATTTCACTTGTTTTGCAGTCATAAATCTTTCCTCTTAATTAAATTTGGTTCGCGCTTAGCCTTCAACAACACCCATGATGTCTTCTTCACGCATGACGAGTAGATCTTCGCCATCAACTTTTACTTCTGTGCCGGAGTACTTACCAAACAGCACCTTATCACCGACTTTGACATCCAGAGGACGGACATCGCCAGACTCAAGAATCTTGCCGTTACCCGCGGCCAACACCTCACCCTGGGCAGGCTTTTCTGTAGCACTGTCGGGAATCACAATACCGCCGGCTGAAGTACGTTCTTCTTCCGTGCGACGAACAATCACGCGGTCGTGTAGTGGACGAATATTCATTCTTTTCGCTCTCCTGATATATTGTATTTATAATACAATGACTTATGTTTAAAGTGGCTGTTTACGGTCGCGCTTTGTTAGCACTCCCATTTGATGAGTGCTAATTCTAGTCATGCACCGATTTGTGTCAAGTAGTTAAGGGCATTTCGCAGGCTTTCAAGGGGAAACAGGGAGAATCTTTTAGTCTTTTTCCTTGTCGTATTCACCCTCAAGCGTCACCGGACCATTTGCATGGGGGTGATCCTTGGGTGAATGGCGTGGCTGCTGTGGCGTGACAATAAAACCACTCTTGAGCAGATGGATGACCATCGCACGTCGGATGGGTGTAATCAGGCAGAGGAAACCAAAGGCATCGGTCACAAAACCAGGGGTTAATAACAGCGCACCACCGATCAGCAGAAACACACCTTCAAACATTTCGATCGCCGGTATCTCACCACGCTCCATACTGCTACGTACCCTGGTCAGCGTAGATAGCCCCTGGTGACGCAGCAGTAGCGCGCCAAATACGGCCGTGAAGACCACCATAAAAACAGTAGGAATCGCGCCAATCCAGCCGCCGACCTGTATCAGGACATAGATTTCTATCAACGGAACTGCCAGAAATAGCAGAAAAAGGATATGAAAAGCAGACATAGTAGGAATAAGGTATAGACGAAAGCAGTCATATACAAGGGGGCTGGTGAAAAATCAGACAGCATCGTTAGCTGTGCAGCATGATCTCTTTTCCTGCCCATGGACATAAGGTATTGTTGTGCACCATGTCTGCGCAGCGAATTGTCTTTTGTACTATGCCCGACACTGCCAGTGCTGAGAAACTGGCAGCGAAGATTGTCGAGGCAAAACTGGCGGCCTGCGTGAACCTGATTCCGGGCCTGACATCGCTCTATATGTGGGACAACAAACTGAATAAAGGCACCGAAGTCTTGCTAATGATAAAAACTACAACTCAGGCCTATGCCGCACTTGAACAGCACATACACAGCGGGCACCCCTATGAACTTCCGGAAATCATCAGTGTCCCTATTGATGCGGGCCTCCCTGCTTACCTGCAGTGGATAACAGACAACTCTACGGTAACATTATGAAAAAAATAATTTATTTACTCATCACTCTACTCGCTATTGGCGCCAGCCAGTTAACACATGCAATCGGTGATGAAGAGCTACTGCCACCAGAACAGGCCTTTAGTGTCAAAGCGACTGCAGGCAATGCCGACAGCGTCAGTGTTGTGTGGACTATCGCCAACGGCTACTACATATATAAGGATAAGGTCGCCATTGAAAGTGCGACACCCGGCGTCGAACTCGGCGAACCTCAATTTCCCAAGGCCAAGATCAAATTCACGCTGAAACCGGATGGCACTGAAGGTGATGTACCGGTTTATTACAAGACCCTCAAAGTAGACGTGCCCATTACGCGCACGGATAGCAACATCAAGAACATCAAACTCATTGCCAAATCACAGGGTTGTGCTGATGTTGGTGTGTGTTATCCACCACTGAAACAACCTGTCGAAGTGGCACTGGCTGCCGCCGCAACATCAGGCAAAGCCGGCGGCTTTCAGGCACTCACCGATCTGGGTAATTCACTCGGCCTCGGTGGTGGTGGTGAGCAGGAAGAATTTCTGCCACCCGATGAAGCCTTTAAGCTAACTACCGAAGTCGTTGATGGCAACACCGTTGTTGCCAGCTGGCAGGTGGCTGATCGTTATTATCTGTATAACGAAAAATTCAATGTCAGTGTTGTTGAAGGTGATGGCGTTAGCATTGCCGATGTTCAGTACAGCAAGGGCAAGATTAAAGACGACAAGGTTCTCAATAAAACGCTGGAAGTGCATTACAACTCTGCACAGGCAATCATTAAACTGAAGCGCACTAATAGCGCGCCTCAGACGATCAAATTACAAATTGGTTCACAGGGTTGTGCCGAAGCCGGCATCTGTTACCCGCCGCAGAAGAAGACTGTTAGTTTTGATCTACCGGCGGCAGGTGCCGTCGCTGCTGGCTCAGCGGCATCCGCTGGCACTACTGATACTGCGGCAGAAGTCAGTAGTAAAACAACGCTACAGGAATTTATAAAATATATTCTTATCGCCTTTGGCACAGGCATGCTGCTGACCTTTACGCCTTGTGTGTTACCGATGGTACCCATCCTCTGTAGTATTATCGTTGGCTCGGGTGACAAACAGCCATCGAAGTTACGCTGTGGCATGCTGTCACTAAGTTATGTCATGGGTACAGCCGCTTCGTATACTGCATTAGGTGTTGCAGCTGGTCTCGCTGGCATACAACTTCAGGCCTACTTCCAGCTCCCCTGGGTATTAGCCTCGTTCGCCGCGATTCTCGCCTTGTTATCTTTATCGATGTTTGGTTTCTATCAGATTCAGATGCCTTCGGCGATCCAGTCACGCCTGCAGACGAAATCACAAAACCTTGAAGGTGGCTCCATGACAGGTACCTTCATTATGGGATCACTATCGGCATTAATTGTTGGCGCCTGCGTCGGCCCATTGCTGATTGCTGTGCTCGGTGTAGCCATTCAGAAAGGTGACCCTTATCTCGGTGGTGCAATGATGTTTGCGATGGCCATGGGCATGGGTGTGTTCCTTATTATGGTCGGTGTTGGTGCCGGACATCTGTTGCCGAAGGCCGGTGGCTGGATGGACAACGTCAAGTACGTGTTTGGTGCGTTACTCATTGGCGTTTCTATTTATCTACTGACCGGTATCCCGGCAGTGCCTGTATTATTGCTCTGGGGTATTTTCTTCATCGTCTGTGGTGTGTACCTCGGTGCAACACAGACACTACCGGAAGGTGCCAGTGGCTGGCGCTATCTATGGAAAGGCCTTGGTACCGCCGTCTTAATCTGGGGTGTGTTATCACTGCTCGGTGGAATGCAGGGTAACCGTGATTTCATGAAGCCCGTTGATTTCAGCATGATGGGTGGTGGCGGTGTATCGCTGGGCAGTTCTGCTACGGTGAATGCACATGATCTGTTTATTCATCTGAAGAACACCGATGAGCTTGATAGCGAACTGGCCAAGGCAAAAGCGGCGGGTAAAGCGGTGTTACTCGATTACTATGCCGACTGGTGTACCGACTGCCGTCGCATGGAGGCGTCAACGTTTTCTGACCCCGCGATTCAGGACATCATGACCAATAAAATGGTCGCGCTGCAGGTTGACGTCACCGACCCCGGCAATGACAAAACCGAGGCGATTAAAAAACGCTTCAAGGTGTTTGGCCCACCCGCGATACTACTGTTCGACAAAAACGGTAAGCAGCGCAAGGATCTCGACTTCTATGGCTTCAAGAGTGCGGCGGAACTGAAGCCGATTCTTGAGCAACTACTCTAATTACAAAAAACTGGTATTCAATTATGAACTGGCAACAGCTACCACTTTTCGTTGGTCTGACGGTATCACTCGGGCTACTGCCCGGCTGCGATCAGGCCCCACAGGAAAAACCTACGAAACCAACGTCAGACGCCATCAGCGCCGATACTAAAATCATCGGCAAACTGCGCCCTGAATTCTCGCTTCCCGATCTGGAAGGCAAGATGCGTAATATCAAGGAATGGGATAACAAGGTACTGGTCATTAACTTCTGGGCGACCTGGTGTCCACCGTGCCGCAAAGAAATGCCCGCCTTCATCGAACTCCAGGAACAATATGGCGAACAGGGCCTGCAGTTCATCGGTGTGGCCATTGATACCCCAGATGCTGTCACGGACTTCTCCGATACCTATGGTATTAACTACCCGATGATGGTCGGCGAGCTTGAAGCCATTGAGATTGGCAAAAAATATGGCAACCGCTTTGGCGCCCTGCCGTATACCGTGATTACTGACCGCAGTGGCAAGATTGTGTTTGTACAACGCGGTGAATTATTGAAAGAAACCGCTGAAAACACCATAAAACCCCTTCTCTAGTCCTGAAAAACACGAACATGCCGGTAATTGCTCTGATTATCGGCTAATTCGCGCTCAACTGGACAAGCTGAATCAAAAAAGGCACAATACGCTGTATTAGAAACGACATTTATTACCTGAAATGTCGCGAAAATGCAGCTATTTGCTGCGATTTCAGACATTCTCAGCTAGCGAGAGACACTCCATGGCAACCATACTGGTCCTGAACGGCCCTAATTTGAATCTGCTCGGCACACGCGAACCGGAAATTTATGGCTCACAGACGCTGGCAGACATTAATCGCGAACTCGACAAAATCGCGGAAGACATGGGGCACGGGGTCGATTCCTATCAGAGTAATGCTGAGCATGAGCTGATTGAGCGCATTCAGCACGCTCCCGGTGATGACGTGAAATTCATCATCATCAACCCTGCTGGGTTTACCCATACCAGCGTTGCCATCCGTGATGCCATCACGGCGGTGGATATACCTTTTATTGAGCTGCATCTATCAAATATTTTTGCGCGCGAAGCGTTTCGCGAGCATTCCTATTTTTCAGATATAGCGGTTGGTGTTATCTCAGGTCTGGGTGCAAAAGGCTATGAAATGGCCCTGCGCGCGGCACTGGCCTACATCGACGAACACAAATAACTATAAACAGTCTGCTGAAAATACTTACAGCGGACTCAATCACTAAAAGTTGGAACCATGGATATACGCAAAGTCAAAAAACTCATTGAGCTGCTAGAAGAATCCGGCATCGCTGAAATCGAGATCCATGAAGGAGAAGAGTCTGTGCGCATTAGTCGCCAGAGTCAGCACGCCCCGGTTATGACCACCATGCAAGCGCCGATGCAAGCAGCACCGGTTGCTGCGCCTGCTGCCACCCCTGTGGCTGAAACTGCAGCCACACCTGCCGAAAAACAGGTAACAGGACATGAGGTGAAATCACCGATGGTGGGGAGCTTCTACCGTGCCCCTTCTCCCGGTGCGAAACCCTTCGTTGAAGTCGGCCAGCATGTCAGCGCAGGTGATACGCTGTGTATCATCGAGGCGATGAAGATCCTGAATCAGATCGAGGCGGACAAATCCGGTGTCATTGTCGATATCCCCATCGAGAACGGGCAGCCTGTCGAATATGATGAAACGCTTTTCGTAATTGAATAAGCATAACGGGTAACACACATCATGTTTGAAAAGATTGTCATAGCGAATCGCGGCGAAATTGCCCTGCGTATTCAACGCGCTTGCCGAGAACTCGGTATTAAAACGGTTGCCGTATATTCTTCTGCGGATCGCGATCTAAAACACGTACGCCTTGCCGATGAGGCCATCTGTATCGGTCCACCACCCTCAGCAGACAGCTATCTCAATGTACCTGCACTGATCAGTGCGGCTGAAATTACTGATGCCATGGCAATTCATCCTGGCTATGGTTTTCTCGCTGAAAATGCGGACTTTGCTGAACGCGTTGAACAAAGTGGTTTTATTTTTATTGGCCCGAAACCTGACTCCATTCGTACCATGGGTGACAAGATATCAGCCATTGTTGCGATGAAGAAATACGGTATTCCCTGTGTGCCTGGATCTGATGGACCCGTTAGTGAAGACAGCGGCGATGCCGTTGCACTGGCACGCGATATCGGTTATCCGATTATTATCAAGGCGACTGGTGGCGGTGGTGGTCGCGGTATGCGCGTTGTGCATAGCGAAGCGAGTCTGCTGAATGCTATTTCACTGACACGCACCGAAGCGCAAACAGCCTTTGGCAGCAACGTCGTCTACATGGAAAAATATCTCGAGAATCCGCGTCATGTTGAGATTCAGATTCTTTCCGATGGACAGGGTAATGCCATCCATCTCGGTGAGCGTGATTGTTCCATGCAGCGACGCCATCAAAAAGTGGTTGAAGAGGCACCTGCGCCTGGCATCACTGAAAAACAACGCAAACAGATCGGTGAACGTTGTGCCGAGGCCTGCCGCAAGATGAATTATCTCGGTGCCGGTACGTTTGAATTTCTCTATGAAGACGGCAACTTTTACTTCATCGAAATGAATACACGTGTCCAGGTAGAACACCCGGTCACGGAAATGATCACCGGTGTCGATATTGTTAAAGAACAGATATGCATTGCCGCGGGTGAGAAGCTCACCATTAAGCAAAAAGAGATTGAGCTAAAAGGCCATGCCATCGAATGTCGAATCAACGCCGAAGATGCAAAAACCTTTATGCCCTGCCCAGGCACTATCACGCAATTTCATGCGCCAGGTGGCCTTGGTGTACGCGTCGATTCGCATATCTATAATGGTTACAAGGTACCACCGCATTACGACTCCATGATCGGCAAGATCATCGTACATGGTGATACACGCGAGATTGCGATTGCACGCATGCGTAGTGCACTGAGCGAAATCGTTATCGATGGTATTAAAACCAATATCGCGCTGCATCAGGACATCATCACTGATACCGCTTTTGAACAGGGTGGCACCAACATTCACTTTCTGGAAAAGAAACTCGGCCTGTAAGCGCGGTGTGTAACCACTGATGCCATGGCAGCAACTCACCTTTCAGGTAGATAAACAGCAGGCAGATTTATTCAGTGATGCATTGCATGAATGCGGCGCCGCAAGCGTTAGCCTCCAGGATGCCGCCGATCAACCGCTGTTTGAACCCGGTCCCGGCGAAACCCCGCTGTGGCAACATGTCGATGTCGTTGGCATGTTCGCAGAAGACACTGACATCCCGCAGATACTTGGCAATCTGAAACAGCAGCTCGACTGCGATGAACTACCGCGCTGGCAGTTATCAGAGCTACAGGATCAGGACTGGGTGCGTGTGTGGATGGATGACTTCAAACCGATCCAGTTTGCTGACAACTTATGGATCTGCCCAAGCTGGATGACTCCGCTTGATGAGTATGCCGTTAACATTATTCTCGATCCTGGTCTCGCCTTTGGCAGTGGTACACACCCTACTACCGCGATGTGTCTGCAATGGCTCGGCAATACCGATCTTACGGGCAAAACTGTGATTGATTACGGCTGTGGTTCCGGTGTACTAGCAGTTGCGGCAGCATTACTCGGTGCGGCAACGGTGTGGGCAATTGATAATGATCCACAGGCCTTGCAGGCCACCGAAGAAAATGCCCGTAATAATAAGGTTAGTGAACGTATCCATTACGGTCTGCCGGATGCGTTGCCTGCAATGAAAGCCGACATCATTGTTGCCAATATTATCGCCGGGCCACTGATAGAGCTGGCGCCATTGCTTGCAGCACATCACCATGCCGATGGTGAACTGGCGCTATCAGGTATCCTTGAAACACAGGTCGATAGCGTACGCCAGTGTTACCAGCAGTGGTATCAAATGGATACAACGACTCAGCAACAGGAATGGTGTCGCCTGACGGGCACACACCACGGTGATGTTTGAGGCGTCATTATGTTACTGGTAAGGTATTAACATGCTGACCCAATGTCCTGACTGCCATACTGTTTTTCGTGTCACCGATGCACAGCTAGACATTGCCAATGGCAAGGTACGCTGTGGCCGATGCAAACACGTCTTCAATGCGCGTGATCATTTTCAGCAGACAGTAAAAGAGCTCGAAGAACAAAACCCACCGAGTGTAGCGCCACCTCAAGCTGACAACACACCTTCTACTACGACTGACACGGCCTCAGAAGAAACAGACGTAGCAATACAGACCGATTTTGATCTTTCTGGTCTCGACAGTGTTGAGATGCAGCGCAATCTGGACACGCTGCAGGCAGAAAGTGTCGCCTTCGCAGCGGTGAATGCCATTGAGGCGGAACTGGCGTTTCTCGATAAAGATGCAGTAACAACACAACAGGAACTTGCAGCGGCCTCGGCAATAGCCATTAACAAAGCAGAAATCCCACCACCTCAGCACAACCCGGCAATTGCCGAGGGCCTTGCGCGTTTCACGCCGCTACCCGAAACGGAAGTTATTACAGCGCTTGAACTACCAGCATGGCAGTATGCAGCCCAGGCCGAGGCCATCATCCATGAGCTACGCCCACTAACACCCCGCATCGATCACATCAACATCGGTCCATGGCAAACGGCTGCGCTGAGTGAAGCCTTGCTGTGGGTTGACGTTGAACGACCTGCTATTGCAGAACCACTTGAGAAATATCCACTGCCAGAGAGTGACATACCAAATGCTGCCATAGCTGAAAGCATTATACCTGTCATTCATCATGACCAGGCAGCACCAGAGAATGGCAACATACTGGCACCAGAATTACTCTACCCCGAACTCACTGATGTATACGAACCTGTCCAGGTATCGATATGGGACAAGCCCATGATCCGTGCCGTGGCAGCCAGTGTCGTTCTGATAACACTACTGGTCCTACAGGGCATGTATGTTTTCCGTGATGACTTTGCAAAAGTCGCGAGCTTGCAGCCTATTGTCACTAAAATGTGTGAACTGACAGGTTGCACTCTTACCGTGCAGCGCCAGCCTGATCTGGTGCGTTTTGTCAGCCGAAATATTTTCAGCCATCCTGAAACCAAAAATGCATTAATGATGACTGCCGTGATTGAAAATCGTGACAATGCAGTGCAACCCTACCCGGTATTACAAATTACTTTTCGAGATCTCAAACAACAGCTTGTTGCAGTACGTCGTTTCTATGCGCATGAATACCTGCCAGAAGATCTCATTGCAGAAAACGGCATGACGCCGCAGCAACCTGTCAACATTGTGTTGCAACTTGTTGATCCTGGGAAACGCGCAGTAAGTTTTACCTTTGACCTCTTGTAGTGCTATTTTCGTGCCACTACAACATGCGCACAGGCTAAGTCAATAAGCACATAGAAAAAATTTTTTTAAAAAAATATTTCTATGTGAAACACTGCACTTTTCACGCTGATCATGCTTTCACTGGTAAACCTTTAGCGGTATGATCGCTGTCCGTTTTATCAACACATAATAATCAGTAGAACGCTGCTCACCCAACACGATATGCAAATTGGTCCATACAAACTCGCGAACAGATTAGTGCTTGCTCCCATGGCTGGTGTTACTGATCGCCCGTTCCGTCAGTTATGTAAAAAACTTGGCGCAGGTATGGCGGTATCCGAAATGGTTTCGTCGAACTCCCTGTTATGGGGCAGTGAAAAAACCAAGCGACGTGCAAACCATGATGGTGAAGTAGAACCACGCGTTGTACAGATTGCCGGGGCTGCGCCAGAAATGATGGCCGAAGCCGCCCGCCATAATGTTGATAACGGCGCTCAGGTAATTGATATCAACATGGGCTGTCCGGCGAAGAAGGTTTGCAATGTCATGGCTGGCTCAGCACTACTGCAGGATGAAAGCCTGGTCGGTAACATCCTCGAAGCTGTCGTCAGTGCAGTTGATGTGCCGGTAACATTAAAGATACGTACTGGCTGGGACACGGATCATCGCAATGGCATACGCGTTGCGCAGATTGCCGAGAATGCTGGCATTCAGGCATTGGCAATTCATGGCCGCACACGTGCCTGTGGCTATAAAGGCGATGCCGAGTACGATACGATTCGCGCCATCAAACAGGCTATTTCTATACCTGTCATGGCTAATGGTGATATCACTACTGCTGAGAAAGCGAAATTTGTGCTCGACTATACAGGTGCCGATGCCGTCATGATTGGCCGCGCCGCACAGGGGCGCCCATGGATCTTTCGCGAAATCGAACACTATCTGCAAACCGGTGAACATCTGGCTTCGCCAGGCGTTGAAGAAGTCAAAGCGATCCTGATGTCACATATGCAGAACCTATATGAATTTTACGGGGAATATACGGGGGTGCGCATGGCACGCAAACATATTTCCTGGTACAGCAAGGGCCACCCTGGCAGCGGCGCATTCCGCAACGCAGTCAACAAGGTCACTACAGTAGAAGAACAGTTGCGTGCAGCACGCGACTATTTTGATGGACTTTTAGAAAAGAGAGAACTAGCAGCATGATGACACCGCGGACAACAAACGATAACACCGCCATTGCAACACTTCCTGAAACTGAACGCCGCAAGCAACCATTGCGTACCAGTGTGCAGGCCGCTCTGGAACTATATTTCAAACAGCTTGACGGCCACCTGCCAAACAACCTCTATCGTCTGGTTGTTGAAGAAGTTGAAATGCCGTTACTGGAAAGCATCATGGCACACTGCCGTGGTAACCAGAGCAAGGCATCACAGATCCTGGGAATCAACCGCAGCACCCTGCGTAAGAAACTCAAGCACCACGGTCTGGATAAATAACGTTCTTTTTTCGTGATGGCCTTCTTGGCCATCACACCCCTTACTGATCAACATCTGTCATACCAGGAGTTTCAGATATGTCGCAGATCAAAATGGCGCTGATCAGCGTCTCTGACAAGACCGGTATAGTCGACTTTGCAAAACAGCTGGTCGAGCTACATGTCGATATCATTTCAACAGGTGGTACTGCCAAACTGCTGATAGAAAATGGCATCGATGTACTGGAAGTCTCCGCCTACACCGAGTTTCCTGAAATGATGGATGGCAGACTCAAAACACTGCATCCGAAAATTCATGGCGGACTACTGGGGCGTCGTGGTGTTGATGACGAGGTCATGGAAAAGCATAAGATTCCTGGCATCGATCTGGTGGTCGTCAATCTATATCCATTTGAACAGACGATAGCGCGTGAAGACTGTGATCTACCTTTGGCGATAGAGAATATCGATATCGGTGGACCTACCATGCTGCGTGCCGCTGCCAAGAATCATCAGGATGTTACCGTGGTTGTAAACAGTAGTGATTACGATACGGTCATTTCCGAGATGCATGCCAACGATAGCTCAGTAACCGATGCAACACGCTTTCAGCTTGCCTGCAAGGTGTTTGAACATACCGCACGCTATGATGGCGCGATTGCCAATTACCTCGGTGCGATTAATACCGACGGTGAAAAAGAAACCTTTGCGACAACCTTTAATCAGCAGTTCCTGAAAGTTCAGGGCATGCGCTATGGCGAGAACCCGCATCAGCAGGCTGCCTTCTATAAAGAACATAATCCTGCCGAGGCCTGTGTGGCGACCGCAACACAGATTCAGGGAAAAGAACTTTCCTATAATAATATTGCTGATACCGATGCTGCCCTCGAATGTGTCAAGCAGTTCGCTGATACAGCGGCCTGCGTTATCGTCAAACATGCCAACCCCTGTGGGGTTGCTGTCGCCGACTCGTTGCTGCAAAGCTATGAGCTTGCCTACAAGACCGACCCAACCTCGGCCTTTGGCGGCATTATCGCGTTCAATCAACCACTCGATGCCATCACCGCCAGGACCATTGTTGATCGCCAGTTTGTTGAAGTGATTATAGCGCCATCGGTTGATGATGATGCTAAAGAAGCACTTGCCGAAAAACAGAACGTACGGGTACTGGAATGCGGTAACTGGAACACAACACGTACCGCAGGCCTGGACTTCAAACGTGTCAATGGTGGACTGCTGGTGCAGGATCGTGACCTCGGTATGATTGCTATTGATGATCTCAAGGTTGTCACCAGGCGCGCGCCATCAGAAGACGAGATGCGTGACCTGTTGTTTACCTGGAAAGTCGCAAAATTTGTGAAGTCTAATGCCATTGTCTACGGCAAAAACAATATGACTATAGGCGTTGGTGCAGGCCAGATGAGCCGTGTATACAGTGCACGTATTGCCGCCATTAAGGCCGCGGATGCGGAACTTGAAGTCAAAGGCTCTGTGATGGCGTCGGATGCATTCTTTCCATTTCGCGATGGCCTGGATTCAGCCGCCGAAGTCGGTGTCACTGCCGTGATACAACCCGGTGGCTCGATGCGTGACGACGAAGTTATTGCAGCAGCAGACGAACACGGTATCGCCATGGTCTTCACCGGCATGCGCCATTTCCGTCACTAAAGGAAACTTAATATGAAAGTACTGGTTGTCGGCAGTGGAGGTCGGGAACATGCGCTGGCATGGAAGGCGGCACAGTCGTCTCTGGTCACGGATGTCTATGTCGCACCTGGGAACGCTGGTACGGCCATTGAGCCAAACCTGCAAAATATTGATATCGCAGCAGATGACATCGAGGCACTAATCACCTTTGCCAGCACCGAGCAAATCGGCCTGACCATCATTGGTCCAGAAGTACCACTGGTTGCCGGGATCGTTGATGCCTTCAACAAGGCCAACCTGCCCTGCTTTGGCCCGACACAGGATGCTGCACAGCTGGAAGGTTCAAAGGCCTTCAGTAAGGATTTTCTCGCGCGTCACGCTATTCCAACGGCAGCCTACGGTGCCTTTACCGAGATAGACGAGGCAGTTGCCTTTATCGAACAGCATGGCGCCCCGATTGTCGTCAAGGCTGACGGACTGGCTGCAGGTAAGGGCGTTATTCTTGCTGAAAATGAAAAACAGGCCATTGCCGCGGTTAACGACATGCTCGCAGGTAATGCCTTCGGCGAAGCCGGTCATCGCGTCGTTATTGAAGAGTTCCTCTATGGCGAAGAGGCCAGCTATATCGTCATGGCAGATGGGGATCATATCCTGCCACTGGCCACATCACAGGATCACAAGGCACGTGATGAAGGCGATCGTGGTCCCAACACCGGCGGCATGGGCGCCTATTCTCCCGCACCGGTGGTCACGCCCGAACTTGATGCCCGCATCATGCGCGAAGTTATTGAGCCCACGATTGAGGGCCTGAAACAGGAAGGCATGCCGTATACCGGTTTTCTCTACGCTGGGCTGATGATCTCGCCGGATGGCACACCCAAGGTACTGGAATTTAACTGCCGTTTTGGGGATCCCGAAACCCAGCCAATCATGCTACGTATGCAGTCGGATCTGGTCGAACTGTGTCTTGCCGCTCTTGATGGTCGACTCAATGAGTGCACCGCACAATGGGACCCACGTGCATCACTTGGAGTCGTCATGGCCGCAGGTGGTTATCCTGCCAGCTATGCAAGCGGAGATGTCATCTCAGGCCTGCCTGATAAACAGGACGGTGAGCATAAGGTGTTTCATGCAGGCACCGCGCTTAATGATGATGGTGAGGTCGTGACGGCAGGTGGGCGTGTTCTGTGCGCCTGTGCGCTAGGTGCTTCTGTCAGTGAGGCACAACAGCAGGCCTATACGCTGGTGGATCAGGTTAACTGGGATAATATGTACTGCCGACGTGATATCGGCCATCGCGCCATTGCACGAGAAGGCTAGCAGTTAGCCCTCTCCCAGCGCCTTATTTACTTCTTCGCGTAAGCGATCAGCGCTGATAGGCTTGGCAAGAAACAGGTAACTGCCTTCGTCGTTATCGACCACCATTTCCTGCTCTTCGGAAATGATACTGGTCAGAAACACTATCGGAATATTGCTGGTAAGGATATTTTCAGAGAGGTGATGGGCGATCATGCCACCGCTCATACCTGGCATCATGACATCAAGAAAAATCATCGCCGGTACTTCACGTTGTGCCGTCTCAATCGCTTCCTGACCATTGCTCGACAACAGCACGTTATAACCCTCGCGCTTCAACATCTCCTGCATGATTTTCTGAAACGCCAGATCATCATCCACTACAAGAATGGTTTTAGACTGGGAAGCGTCGTCTGGCATACTGAACTGATCCTTAAGAAGAAATTATTATTGTCATTATCATTCTATACGTGATTGAGGGTTTTCACCAACTTTTCATATGGATAGCGTAAAGTGACTATTGCGTCACAAAAATTATTGTCTAATTGTCATACAAAAGATTGTGATTCACGACTAAAGTTCATCTACTGTCACACGATAACGAGAGTCTAGCAAGAAAACGGTGAAACACCGTGGGGTATAAAAATAATAATAAAATCAGGGGAATTCAGGAACAATAATGAAGTGATAATATGGATATAGCTAAATCAGTTCGCAAGTATCTGGAAAGTACCGATGTCGAATTCGATATTCTTCCGCATCCCTATGGCGAGTCGCTGGCTCAGGCCGCGAAAAATGCCAACATTCCCATTGAGTCCATGGCCAAGGCAATTCTGCTCAAAGACGAACAGGGTGTCGTCATGGCAATACTGCCGGCCAACCGCTGTATCGATTTCAGCACGATTAATAAACAACTACGGCGCAAACTCAAGCTGCTTGATGAGGCCGATGTCAGTCATTACATTCCTGACTGTCCAATCACTGCACTCGCTCCATTACCAGAGGCGTATGATTTAGAGGCCATCGTCGATGACAGTCTCGCGGATTTAGACATTGTCTATTTTGAAGCTGGTGTCATGCATAAAATTATTTCTATGGATCAGGATGATTTTTATAGCCTGTTAACGGATGCGCGTCATGGCTTCTGCTTCAGCCATCCAATACTGGGGCTACAGGAAAGCGGCAAGATCACCCAGGTAGATACCGGCACATCTCAGACAACCGAGTTTCGCCGTCGTCTGGAAAACATGAATGAACTGCCAGCGATGCCTGACAGTGCCCAACGCCTGCTGCAACTACGACAGAAAGCACATGCCAACGCGCAGGACCTGGCAAGAATTGTTGATCTCGACCCTAGCATTAGTGCACAACTGATTCGTTATGCGCGCTCCTCGCTATATGCCTACCGCGGTGAAATCAATACCGTGTCGGATGCCATTTCGCGTGTACTTGGCTACACACTAAGTATGAGTATTGCGATTGGTATATCCACAGGTAAAAGCCTGCATACACCATTGCATGGCGTAATTGGCCTGAATAGCATCTGGCGACATGCCGTCTACTGTGCGGCGCTGTGCCAGCAACTTAGTAAGCAGGTTAATGCTGATATAAAAGTCGATGCCGGCAATGCCTATCTGTGTGGTCTGCTACACAACTTCGGCTACATACTTCTCGGTCATCTGTTTCAGCCCGAATTCAACCGTCTGAGCAAGGCGATTACTCGTGAACCCGAAACACCCATTTATGTCCTCGACAAACGCATGCTCGGTATGGGGCATGGCGAGATCGGTGCCTGGTTGATGCAGGCCTGGCAAATGCCAGAAGAAGTTATTGTCACTCAAGTCGAACATCACAATATTAACTACGCCGGTGATCATGATGCGTATGCAAAACTGGTATTGCTGGCGAATCAGTTACTCAAAGAATACGGTATTGGTGATGCCTCGACGACACGTATCCCTTACACCATTCTCGAAGAACTGGGACTAAATGAAGAAGAGATTACGGCCGCAACCGTTAAGGTCATGAAGAGTGCACCAGAGCTGGAGTCGCTCGCCCACCTGATGGCTGCCTGAGATCTTTTAACGGCGCAATATCGCCATCCAGCGCCAGAAATTCAGCAAACTTGATAAGGATCCAGAAACATAGGTCAGCGCACAGACGCGTAAAATACTTCGCATCGCCGTTAACTCTGCCTCGGTAAACTTTCCCATACTACGCAACACTGGCATAGCGCGGCCAAAGCTGGCATCAAACTCCACTGGCAACGTCACCAGATGTACCAGGATGGGCAACAGAAAAAATGTCGCGGCCAGTAAAAAGCTGAAGGCGCCACCGACCGGTGAGCGAGTCAACAGCGTCACCACGGGTACCAGCATGATTAATACCACCGCGGCCTTTTCTATCCAGGCGGCGTAGATTGCCAGTTTGGTCCGTAGTTGCAATGGCTGGTAGCTAGTCGCATGCTGGATCGCATGCCCCACTTCATGTGCCGCGACCGCTATCGCCGCGAGTGATTTTTTTTCATAGTGACGCTGTTCAAGGCGCACACACTCCGACATTGGGTCATAGTGATCGCCACGTTCTGTCTGTTCGACCTTAACGTTGGTAAGCGCAAAGCCATCCAGGATATGTCGCGCCAGCTCGGCCCCATTGCCGGGAAAATGGTCCACATCATCGCTGTATTTGTTGAGGATATGCCGAGTCCAGAATTGTGGACCCAGTAACACCAGCAGAATAGTAATGATTAGAATAATGGTCAGCATCACTTATGCCAGGTTCTCAAGGCCCATTTGCGCGCACTTGCGACCAGCCAGTGCTACCGCTGCCGCCAGACTCTGCTGCACTGACTTGCCCTGACACAGAGCATCGATAAAGCCAGCATTAAACACATCACCCGCGGCGCGCGTATCAAGCGGCTGTGCTATACGCTGTGCTTCACACTGAAAAAGATTAGCCTGCGCATCAATCGCTGCAGCACCCTTGTCACCCCAGGTACAGCTTATCAACGCGTGTGGATTACGCGTATGCAGGGCATTCAATGCCTCTGCTGCTGACGTATACCCCTGTGACTGTGCATAATCGCGTGAGCACATCACCACGTCGGCATGAGGCAGTAATGCTTCAATCGCATCACGCGGTTTTTCCAGCTCAACAGAGATACGTATGTCTTTCTGTGTCGCACGCACATGTTGCATCATCGCGGCGACCGCTGGCACATCACGACCCTCAAAATGCAGCCAGTCATAGTGTTGCAAGGACAGCGCCTTAAATGCAGTCAGCGGGTATTCTGGCAGGTCACGATAATGGCTAATGGTTCTGCTGGCGGTTTTACGATTCAGCAAAATCATTGATAACGGCGTAACCGCATTAGTCACGTGATGACAGGCCTGCATATCGACATGATAGTTTTGCAAATCACGTTGAATAACTTCACTGGCATGATCATCGGCCAGACTACCGGCCCAGTATGTCTGATGACCCAGCTGACTGAGCACGACTAATGTATTGGTGGCATTGCCACCACGTACAACCTGTTGAGTTAGCGCACGTCGCTCTGAATCTTCTGCGGGAAAAGCATCGATCTCATGAATGAGATCCAGTGTAGCGATACCGACAGCAAGTATGGCGGCCATACGGTGAAGAAAAACTTAGTCGGATTGAGAAGCGCGTGCCAGCGCAGCGCGTAAGGAAACGGCGCGATTCTTACCGGTATTCTGTTTCAGCAAGATATCAGTCGGTGAGACCTGCTTACCATAATACTCAGCATGATAGGTTTCACGCGGTTGAATCAGCGCGCCTTCAAACGAGACACCGGCAAACAGGCCACGACTGCGTGCGTAGGAATAGATGTCCGCCACCAGATTGGCCGTTGTCGCGGTCTCACCGCGTTGCCCCACTGGCCCGGCGGCAACACTCAAGTCCGCACCCAGTTTAACCTTGTTTTTCATTAGTGCGCGCAGACCACGTTCATTCATCACCACCATAACGACTTCCGATGATGACACACCAATCTGCAGGCCGACACTAGCAGCCCCCAGACCATAAAAGGCCGGCGCACTCCAGGTGTTCGCTTTGTTATCATGTGCGAGCAGCACACCGCTGCCACCGGCACCGCCAAACACCAGGCCGGCTTTCACATAGGCAGGAATAATCATGACGGCGTGACAGGTCTTGAGTAAATTACGCAGACCATCCTGTTTAGGATCCTTGAGAATACTGGTAATCACCGACTCGGCATTGATAACCAGTTTACTGGCCTCGTCACTTGCCCAGCTCACCGAGGCACTGCCAACAAACAGGCAGAGCATAAACACCAGGCGCTTGAACACGTTACCGCTTCTTAGATACATGTCTGGCATTAAAGCATATTAACAACGGAATTACTGCCCGTTTAACTGTTTTCAATGAAAACCCGATCATCCCTGACAACGGCAGTGAACTTTTTCAGACGCTCATTCACACAGGGACCGACGACGCACAATCCATCTTCAAGCTGAAACATTGCACCATGCATAGCACACTGCAAATAGTTGCCGTCATCACTGAGAAATTGATCGGGCTGCCATTCAAGATTGACGCCGGTGTGCGGGCAGCTGTTTTTATAAACAAGACAATTTGTACCCTGGCGCACCACAATGACATCAACCGTCTCACCCTTCAGTGTCACGTTAAAGCCACGCGCCTGATAGTCATCAATTTCTGTTAGCTGGCAAACCTCAACCACCGACATGCACAACTACCTGTCTATGTGTGCTATGACGACGATGCTCCCACAGATAAATACCCTGCCAGGTACCCAGGACCAGGCGCTGGTTGAAGATAGGAATTGATAGCGAGTTACTCGTCAGAGCTGTCTTGATATGCGCGGGCATATCATCAGGGCCTTCCGCGGTATGTCGATACATGGGGTCGTTTTCAGGCACCAGGCGAGCAAAAAAATTCTCCAGGTCAAGCTGCACATCCGGGTCCGCATTTTCCTGAATAATCAGACTCGCAGAGGTATGCTTTAAGAAGATAGTACATAGCCCCTCGTCAACCTGACTGCTGGCAACCACGTCATTCACATCACGTGTAAAATCCGTCAGACCGGCACCGCGGGAATGTATCGTTAACTGCTGAATCACGATCTAGTTATTTAAGTTCACGTACCAGGCGAAAGCCGATGTTATCGAGGCGAGAATCGATGGGGTACTGTGCGCGGTTGCGAGTACGCAGGCTATCAGATGGACTGTTGAAGGCACCACCACGCACCATGCGCGTATCGCAGTCACCGGTCAGCCAGGCACTACCATCGGTAGGTGCTCCGCGATAATTGCCATGCCGACAGTCGGCAACCCATTCAGCAATATTGCCGGCCATGTCATAAAGTTGAAAACGGTTCGGCTCAAAACTGCCCACCGGTGCCGAGCTGCTTGCATCCCACTGGGAGCCACAGTTAAAACAGTTCGCTCGTCCCTGCTCCATGTTGGCGCCCCACCAGTAATTATTATTGGTTCCCGCATCCGTGGCATATTCCCATTCTGCCTCACTCGGCAGACGATAACGTTGCCCCGTCTGTTGCGACAACCAGCGTGCATAATCACGCGCATCCAGCCAGCTCACTTTCGCAACAGGCTGACGTTCACTGCCACCCAGCTCAGCCGCGGTCAGATTACCTTTATTGGTAGCGCGTAAATAGCGTTGATACTGGGCCACAGTAATCTCAAATTGTGAAATGGCGAATGGTGCCATCGTCACCTTACGAGGCGGGCGCTCATTAAAATTCAACGATGTATTCGGACTACCCATGGTGAATGTGCCACCCGGTAGATTAACCAGCGCAGGACCCAGCGTGCCGTTGTTGAGTGAGTCACGGTAAGGCGTTGGTGGCACAAATTCGGGTTCCTGTTGCTGGACGGGCGGCGCAGGCTCAGGTGTCGCTTTAGCTTCCGGCTCGGGCTTAACAGGTGTTACCGGTGCCGGAGTTGGTGCTACTGGCTGTGTAGCCTTGGCGGTCTGTTCTGAAGGAATTGCGACTGGCGGCTGTGCAGGCTGTGGCGTTACCGCAGTAACAGGTGGCTGAGGAACATTATTGCTAGCGGTTAGCAGTTCTGGCTCACTCTCCGATGTCAGCACAATCCAGCTCAACAAACCCACTACGGCCAGTGATAATACGCTAACAGCACCAATGATTAATGGCTTATAGTTACGCTTGCGTTCCGGCAGCTGATCGGTAAACACCGTCTCATGCAGAACCGAGTCATCGTACTTGTCACCGGCTTCGTCGATGAGCTGACTAATCTCATCAAGCTCTACATCGACTTCGATATCATCAACCGGTTCAATGGCCTGGGCAACCTGTCGTTGGTGTGGTGCAGGCTCAACTTCTTTAAACGCATTGCCCAGTTCAATCTGCTGTGAGTCTTCACCAAGATCTTTGACGGTCTCAGCTAGCTCACTTTCCACCGCGGCGGCAAGTAGCTCCATTTCATCCAGATCAAGATCGGCACTTTGTGCGGAAGCCTTCGCGGTACTGGTATCCACTTTTGAGATCTCCTTACTCTTCAGGAGCTCTTCATCGTCTTCCTCGTCATCGGTATCAATGTCCATCTCTGGAATCTGTAGCGGTGTATCATCATCAATATCATCGTCTGCATCCTGCTGAGGCAGGTCTTCAAGTAATCTATCCAGCTCATCAACAACTTCGGCTGCAGCATTCGCATCCTCGAGCAGACTATCTTCTGGTTCATCAGGAATAATCAGTTTAGCCGCAATGTCATCATCCTGTTCGGGTGTATCGGGTTCCATGTTAGCATCGAGAACATCACTGAGCTCGGGAATATCATCCATTCTATCGCTGGTAACAGACTCAGTCTGCTCGTCGTCGACACGTGCCAGTTGCTCGGCCTCATCACGCAGTTTCTGTGACACTGCCTCAGCCCGATCACGTGTTTCAAGTGCCTCAAGACGCACTCGTTCCGCCTCGGCTTCTATTTCACGACGTTTTTCTTCTGCCTCACGATTGACTTCCAGTGCCATGGTTTCAGCCGCTTCACGCGCACTTTCTGCATTTTCGCGAATACTTGTGGCTTCCTGCTCGGCGGCCAGACGTGTCTTTTCTGCCTCGTCTATCAGGTTGGCTGCTTCCTGTTCGGCCTGCTGGCGGGCGACTTCCGCTTCCTGTTTGAGACGCTGAGCTTCTGCTTCAGCTGTTTGTTTAGCCGTTTCCGCCTGCTGTTTATGCTGCATCGCGACTTCAGCGGCTTCGCGTGCGGCACGTGCTTCTTCTTCAAGCTGCTGCACCTGTTCGAGCTGCTGTGAATCCATGGTTTCCAGACTCGCGCGCGCCTCTTCAGCCTGCGCTTCAAGCCTGGTGGCCTCTTCTTTGGCCTTCAGACAGGACTGCTCTGCCTCAGACAGGGCCTTGGTCGCCTGTTCTTCGGCTTCCAGACGTACTTTCTCCGCCTCAGCCTGAAGTAATGCCGCCTCTTCAGCCGCCTGTTTACGTACCAATTCGGCCTCTTTCTGTGCCTGCTCAGCCTGCTGCTGTGCCTCGACACGTGATTGCTCAGCCTGTTGCTGTTTACGTGCTTCTTCTTCTGCACGCTGACGTGCCGCATCGCTTTCAGCCTGTAAGCGCGCCAGTTCTTCTTCTGCATTCAAGCGTGCTTCTGCCTGACGTGCCTCAAGTGCTGCCGTTTCGGCCTGTGCCTGTAGACGTGCAGCCTCTGCTTCATCAAGTAACTGCTGTGCCTGTTGCTCGGCGCGTAGACGTTTTTGCTCTGCCTCAGCGACTTCAGTGGCGAGGGCTTCGGAACGCTTGCGGGCATCTTCTTCAGCCAGTCGACGTGCTTCATCGGCTTCCTGCTTGAGGCGTTCGGCTTCGTTTCTGGCTTCCTCGCGAGCACTTTCAAGCTCCTGCAACATTTTTGCTGCAGCCTCATCAGCTTCTTTCTGTAACTGTTCCTGCTCCTGTTGCAGCTTCTCAGCCGATTCACGTGCATTCTTACGAGCCTCTTCACGTTCGTTACGTAACTGCTCGGCCTCTTCTTCAAGACGAGAACGCGCGGCATCGGCTTCATCATGTAGTCGTTTGGCCTCGGCTTCCGCAGCAATACGCACTGCTTCGCGTTCATCCTGTAACTCAGCAAGCTTGGCATCTGTCTGGCGCTGTATCTCCTCACGCTCGATCTTGATCTTGCGAGCCTCATCAACAGCACGTTCCATCGCCTCTTTGGCCTTCAGCTTGGCCTCCTGAGCTTCGGCCTCGGCCTCGGCACGACGTTGTGATTCATGTTCGGCCTGACGTTGTGCAGCCTCACTTTGACGCTGCAGGCGCTGTGCCTCCTGCTCGACCCGGGCCTTTTCAGCTTCCGCTTCTTCGCGACGATTCACTTCGTTCTGGGCTAACTCGGCCGTCATCGCCTGCTCAGCACGCAACTGCGCCAGCTCGGCCTCCATCTCGGCACGTTTTTCTTTTTCCTGCTGCATGCGTGCTTCGACTTCTTCTTCAAAAGCACGTTGTCGCACCGCTTCCTGTTCGACATTCAGTGTGATGACATTATCAGGCTGTGTTGGTACTGCTGATACTGGTGTGTCAGTTGCTGCTTTAGTCGGCACCTCTGGCTTGGGCTGATAACCACCATGCAGCACATACGCTGTCAGGCCACGTTGCGCTAACAGAAATGCGGCTACTGAACTACGTCTGCCAGAGTCGCAGTAACAGATATAGGTTTTTGATGCGTCCAGTTCAGCTATCTCTGAACGCAGGCTACCCAGAGGCACATTCAGGCTGCCTAATATCTTGCCTTGCTGTACCTCATCAGGCATACGTACATCCAGCCAGGTAGCTCCCTCTGTCGCCATACGATCGGCCTCACTGCGAGACAACCAGTTAATCAGTGGCGTCTTCATCAGCTCATCAAAATCTTCTTTTGATAGCCGCATTACAATGCCATCGGTATCCATCGTAATGGTGGCATTACGTGTGTTATCGATGATCAGAGCTTCTTCACCAAACGGATCACCAGGATGTAATTGCGCCACTAACTGCGGCTCGTCGCTATTCGGAACACTGACAGAAACACTGGCCGTGCCTTTACGCAGGATATAGTAGTAGTCGCCGAGTTCGCCCTCGCGCAGAATAATATCGCCATCTTTGACGGCAATCTCTTCGAGGCGTAATAACATCGACTGAATACTTTCTACTGGCAGGTGCTTGAGCGTGTCAGACTGTAGCAACTGAGACATCCAGTCACCGGAATCAGCATCTTCCTCAACTTCCGAGACTTCATACGCCGAGGCGTTACCCGTCTGACCTAGTAGCGCATCTAGCATGGCGGTATCAATACGTACAAATACCAGGCGTGATTTGGCAATGGCGGTTAACTGGCGAGGATTATGATGTGCAAGCGGGTAACGTGATTGCTCACTACCACCGGTAACGGTATCAACAACGGACTTGCCCTGTTTCAGCACGACCTTGCCGGATAGCAGGTAGACCGCACGCGGATCGGTATCACCCTCTTTGAAAAGTATGCCTCCCGAACCCATTTGCTCAATTTCAGTGTGGGCCACGAGCTGTTCGAAGCGCGCAGGGGATAACGCACTGATAGGCACCAGCCATTTCAGCGCATTTTTATCAAATTCTTTCTTTAGTGCTCGCAATGTCAATGTATTCCCGGTTATTTATCCATGCTGCAAGGCCATTGACGTGACCTTTCATGGTGACGAAAAGCCGCCCTCAAAACAAGTGAAAAACCGCACACTTATGGTCATAAATCGACAAAAAATAGCTGATTTGCAGAATATATTGATTGCCAGCTATCCAGATTAATCATCCTGAGTAGAGCCTGGCGGCCGTTTTTACGGTGAAATTACCCATAAAAACGGCAATATCTTAATATATTACGGACATCTATTACGTTATCTTAAGATTAAATATAGAAGGAAATGTGAGCAAATTCTTACATTTTTTGCCAACTTTTTACCGTTGTTCCTATTCTGTGAAGTGGTACCCTACGCTGCAACAATAAAGGGAGACTGACACCATGAGGAAATACCATATTTTTGCCACCCTGATCCTGCTGCTGCTGGGACAGGCTGCCTATGCCAATAACGATGCCCAGAGCCTCGTTGAGCAGACATCCAGGACTATGCTGGATACAATCACAGCACAACGCGATGTCATCAAGCAACGTCCTGCTAACCTCTACAAGCTTGTCGATGACATCCTGTTGCCGCATATCGATTTCCAGTACATGTCGAGACTGGTGCTCGGTAAGCACTGGCGTCGTGCCAGCCCGGAACAGCGAGATCAATTCATTCAGCAGTTTCGTAATCTACTGATCCGCACTTATGCGACAGCACTGTTCGAATATCAGGGACAGGAAATTGAATTTCTTCCTTTGCGTTCGAAACGCGATGCCACCGATGTCACCATTCGGTCAGTGATTCATCCTGATGCAGGACCCGTGATTCCTGTGAACTACGGCATGTATCTGAAAGAAGGCAACTGGAAACTTTACGACATCATGATTGATGGTATTAGTCTGGTTTCAAACTATCGCAGTTCGTTTGGCAGTCAGATTCGACGTAATGCAGGTGGACTTAATGCATTGATCGACAAGCTCGCTTCACATAATCAGACCGCAAAAAACTAAATTAAGTTATGTAATATTTTCAGGAAAGCCTTAATAAGGCTTTCCTGAATTAAACTTTTGTCAAGATAGTAAATTAAAAAATATTTTTAAAAAATTCACTTTTTCACTATTATTTCTTGCCAAAAGCATAATGACTTATGCTATCGTTAGCGCCACGAAAGAAAAGAACACAATTCATAACGATCACATAACAAGTATTACCCGTCTATTGCAGGAGTGAATATGGCAACTAAGAAACCAAGAACAAAAGCAGAAATCATAAGAACGATCGCCGAGAATACCGACCTGACTCGTAAAGACGTTGTTGCCGTCTTTGATGAAATGGGTGCGATGATTAAGAAAGATTTAAAGAAGAGTGGCCCAGGTGTCTTTACCGTACCTGGTCTGGTTAAGATCAAACTTCACCGTAAGCCAGCTACCAAGGCACGTAAGGGTGTAAATCCTTTCACTGGTGAAGAAATGATGTTCAAAGCCAAACCTGCTCGTAATGTCGTCAAAGTTCTCGCGCTGAAAGCTCTGAAAGACATGGTTTAACCCTACATCGCCGTGAGGATGCAAATCCTCACGGTGCTTGTATTTCCTGCTCTACCTCAAGTTTCATTTTAATGTACGCCGTATGTGACACATACAGCAGTTCTGCTATTTGTCGCACATAGTGCTCTTCATATTTATCAAGCCGCCCATCGGCATAAGCGATCTGCCATAAGTAGCGGATTAATAAAATCTTATCCTGCTGTGACAGCAATTCATTCAGTCGGCGCGTAAAGTATTGCGCACAGGCTGCGTCCTGTAGTTCTGTTTCAGCGAAAGCCACCAGCTCTGCAGTTTCCTGCTCGGACAGACTGAAATGCTGATGCACGATCTGCTGCAATGCAGCCTGCTCTTGCGGATTCACATCACCGTCGACCTGCATCATTTCCACTAATAGCACGACCGTTGCAGCCTGCAAGGCATGGCCTGGGTCCTGCTCCTGAGCCATTGGATTGGCAATGTGTGCACTAAAAAAGTTCGCGATTTTTGTCAGCATACGATTCCTGAGATGGTGTTGTTAGCCTCGATGAAAAAATATTCTACCTTGACGCTATAGAGTTCGTCAGCTTTTCACCTACTATTAAAAATACATATAAGGATATTGCAGGAATGTCTGCCAGCGTATCAATCTCACCCGCACAAGAAAAATTTACTGCAGAACCTCATGAGAGCATTCTGAATGCCGCGTTGCGGGCTGGTCTAGCACTAGACTATGGCTGCAGTAATGGCACCTGCGGGCGCTGTAAGGCGCGCCTGTTACAGGGTAACGTCACCCCATTACAACACTTCGATTACCGCTTTTCCGAAGCAGAAAAATCCCAGGGTTATATCCTTACCTGTGCCTGTGCCGCCGATACAAATATTAAACTCGAAGCCAGACTCGCCAATGACAGTGAGGACATGCCTTATCAAACCTTACTGGCCCGCGTGCGCAAGTATGAAATGTTGTCTGATGAGATTCTCTATTTACGTTTGCGCACACCACGCACACAAAGACTGCGTTTTCTCGCTGGCCAGCAAGTGTTGCTTACATTAAATGAAGACCTGCCACCAATACAATTACCGGTAGCCAGCTGCCCCTGTGATGGTATGCAACTCGAGTTTCATGTACGTCGCAATAAAGCCAATCCAACGATTGAGTTTCTGTATGAAAATATCACCCTTAATGACGCCATTGGTGTTAGCGGCCCAACAGGAAACTTTATTTTTGATGAGGGTGATACACGTGCTTTATTCCTGTTTGCCTACGACACGGGCTTTGCCGCAATTCGCAGCCTGACAGAACACATTGTGTCACGTGAACTTGCACAACCGATTCAACTGTTCTGGCTAACACCTGATTTCCCGCCGTATGCGCATAACTACTGTCGCTCAGTAAGCGATGCGATTGATAACATCAGCTATGCCACCGTGCAGGCTGACGAGGCTTATATTGAAGAAGCGCTGCAGGCTGAACTGGCAAGCTTCAAGTCAAAGCATGGTGATATACAGATCTATGCAGCCGCAACACAACGCGTCATTAATATTATTCAGCCGCCGCTGTCACGCTATGCTGCCGATGCGCTACATGTCGACATCACACTATAGTGAAACGCTTAAAGCAGTAGTATTTAGTCTGTCTGCTAAATATCAATAAAGATTCAATCAGCCCTGACGTGACATTACATTTTACCCTGCTGCCCGGGGTGCTGACTATTCTCGGCAAAAGCCAGTCACTACCCCGGACAGTCAGGTGGGTGTGATGTGCTGCTGCGTCATTGGCGTCGCCGCGATACAGGGATGTAGAGAGCAAGGCGCCTTTGATGTGGGCGAGACAGGGATGGCGAGCCCACTTAAGCAGGCAGTGCACACACGCAGCTGACCTTAACGGGCCGTTAACAGACTAAAACTGGTACTGTGTCAGAGTAAGCTCAGGCAGGCCAGTCAATACAGTCATTCGGCAGTGGCAAACCGGCAATCTTGCAACCACTTCTTGATGGTCCATGTGGGAACAACTCATAGAGACGTTTCTTGGTACCTTTGTCCGGACCGTATTCTTTTTGCATAGCCTTAACCAGCAGACGCGCATTCGGCGATGAACCATATTCACTGTAGTACTTGCGTAACAGGCGCAACACATCCCAGTGTTCATCGGTTAAGGTCACGCCTTCAGTTGAGGCAATCGTCGTAGCAAGGTCTTCCGACCAGTCATCCAGATTTAACAGGTAACCATGAGGGTCGGTATCCACCATCGCGTCATCAACGATGTACTTCATAATATCGGCCATGCAGAACTCCTTGAGGTAATTAATCGGTAGCGTATGTGTCTCTCTATAAGTATTACTATAGGCGTGATGTAACGCTTGTGAAGGTCAAATAATGAATAAAATTTGAATCGTTTGAGTGACTTGAAACACGACTAAGTGATGAAAATTTCTACATATTTAGCAATTTTATGAAAATAATTTTATGCTCAGTTAGGTGCTACTCTTCGCATATTTTCGAGCTTGCGAACACAAACATACTGAAATCATTATCTATAAGCATATCTGCAACTACCCACATTAACTGGGACTGTGCAACGTATAAATTCTACATATTAGACAGGCAGTACGACGACTGCTTTGATCACGTCTAGCTAACCAGCTTTGACGTGGAGAACCGTTATGAATACAAGTACAGCTCCAGTTGTAGGCGAACTCTATGCGACACGCCAGGGTGAAACGTTTCAGGTGATTGCTTATGGCACACGCGGTGTCATAGTAGAATTCACAGACGGTAGTGCAGAACTGATGGATCAGGATACCTGGGAGGCTTTGCTATTCAGCGATGACGATGTACTCGTCGCAAACTGATTTCCATTCTTTATTTTAAACTTCCCATTCCTTGACGGGCGTTGCATTACGCTTGGTGGTTAAAAGTATGCGTGCCTGCTGCTTATCCTTGGCGAACATCAGACGGTAGGTATTGATATCTTCATCCGGATTGGCCTTGCGCAACGCCATCACTTCGTCCTTGGCTTCCCTGTAACTATCACACTCTTTTTTGAATTCACTCTGAGATTTATCCAGTGAAACATAATAGACGTAGTACGGCATTGATGATGATCTCCTGTTAACTGCGGCTGCACGGTAACACAGCCAGCGAAGGCTTGTCGAGCAGTATAACACTATAATTACAGGGTGATCAGGGTTCCGGGTAGATTTCGTCAAGGCTCACTGAGCGGCCATCCTCGAGGACCATGCGGGCATGCATACGCTTCAGCCCACGCGGCGTGGAGACCCCACAGGAGTGCGCGATGATGCCGACTTCCTGCAGAATGGCATCATGATAATTTTTCACACGAATATCTTTCTGGCGCGGGTCCAGACCTTGCTGCAGTTTTTCATTATGTGTCGTGATACCCGTTGGGCATGTATTTTTATTACATTGCAGTGCCTGAATACAACCAAGCGAGAACATAAAACCACGCGCGCTGACAATAAAATCGGCCCCCATACACAGCGCCCAGGCAACATCGGCAGGATTAATTAACTTACCCGATGCAATAACACGGATGCGCTCGCGCAAACCGTGTGCCCTGAGTTTGTCGATCAGCATCGGCAGGCTTTCTTTGATCGGTAAACCGACAAAATCGATCAGACTCATTGGTGCCGCACCGGTACCGCCATCGGCACTGTCGAGCGTAATAAAATCCGGCGCAGATTCTATCCCTCTGTGATGAATCGCCTCGCATAATTCATCGATCCAGCCATAGGCGCCTAACACCAGTTTGATACCCACTGGCTTACCCGTCACCATACGAATACGCTGAATGGTATTCATCAAATCATCGACATTATTGATATCGGTATGTCGATTAGGACTGATAGAGTCCTCGCCCACAGGAATACCGCGAATCATTGCGATTTCTTCACTGACCTTGGCGCCCGGTAGAATGCCGCCTTTACCTGGCTTCGCACCCTGGCTGAGTTTAATCTCAAACATACGGACTTTTTCATTGGTTGCAACGGCACGCAAACGATCATCATCGAGTTCACCGTTTGCATCACGCACACCGTATTTCGCCGTACCTACCTGAAACACCAGATCGGCACCGCCCTGCAGATGATAGGGTGAAACCCCTCCCTCGCCGGTATTCATCCAGCAGCCCGCCATGCGTGCACCATTTGACAGTGCCAGTACTGCCGGACGAGATATCGCACCAAAACTCATGCCGGAAATATTGAAAAAAGATTTTGCCGTAAAGGGCTTGTCACAGTAAGGCCCAATTTGCATCGGCTCCGGATCCACTGAACCCTTGCCAATCTCAGGAAACGGGCAATTCACAAACATGATCGTGCCTGTTGGACTCAGGTCACGCGTCGAACCGAAGGGTACCGTTGAATCAACACCCTTCGCTGCACGATACACCCAGCTGCGTTCAGCGCGATTAAACGGCATTTCCTCACGATCTAGCGCAAAGAAATACTGGCGAAAAAACACACCCATGTGCTCAAAGAAATAACGGAAACGACCAATGACGGGGTAGTTATGTCGAATTGCCTGGGTCGTCTGCGTGAGATCAATAAAATACAGCACCACAACCACGAGCAACATAATGCCCAGTGTCAGGACAAACAGTGCCGACAGAAAATCCAGTACAGGCAGAAAATACGCTGTGAAAATATCAATCATGCATAGCTCCTATGCATTAATCGTAGGCTGACTAACTGAAGACAGCCAGTACCTCGCTGGCAAAACCACGTTGCGCCCCATTACAGCTAATGCTGCGCCGCACATCAAAGGTCTCGACGCTGGCCGTTTGATAGACCTCCTGTACGAAACCGGTGTTATGGTTCGAAATCAGTACCGTGATACCGCGCTCAGCCAGTGACTGCGCACACTCGGCCAGTTCGCGCTGTTCTAGCTCGCCAAAACTTGATGAATGATAAGCAGTGAAATTCGCCGTACTTGATAACGGCACATAGGGCGGATCACAGTAGACGACGTCACCACGTCGGGCACGCGCCAGGGTTTCGGTGAAGTGCTCGCAGTAAAAGCGTGCCTTCTTTGCATGCTGCTGAAAGGCACGCAGCGCCTCTTCAGGAAAGCCTGGCGCCTTGTAACGACCAAACGGTACATTGTATCCACCACTGCTGTTATAGCGACACAGGCCGTTATAACCATGCCGGTTCAGATAGATAAACAGTGCTGCCTTCTTACGCGCGCTGCGCGAACGATTAAATTCTTCACGCAATTCGTAATAGCGCTCGGCACAATTATTCGCCACGGTAAAATAACGTCGTGCGTACTTGATAAAACGATCGCCGTCAGACTGCAGCATCTGGTAGAGATTGATTAAATCCTGGTTGGCATCATTGAGCAGATAGCGTGGATAATGCGTATTCAGAAATACCGCGCCGGAACCGGCAAACGGTTCGATCAGGCGCTTGCCTGCCGGCAGGCGTGGCACGATACGCTCAAGAATACGAAACTTGTTCCCCGCCCATTTCAGGAACGGGCGCTGTTTTTGTGATAGATCATTCATTATCAACAAATTGTAGCTGACTAGTGATCTAGAAACGAGCTTTTAACGCCTAATTATTGATATTTATATTTATTTTTTTATTAGATTTTCAAGTTTGCTGAATATATACACAAATCCGTCCTATATATAAGGTATAGGCGTTACGACTCCATCTGGTAAAGAGCAAACTCAGGTTCAATCGGCGCGGACACAGCTTTACATGTTTCCTTCCTGCCCGTCGTGTAGCAGTTCTCGGCAAAAGCCAGTCACTACCCCGTCCAGTCAGCTGCGTGTGATGTGCTGCTGCGTCATTGGCGACGCCGCGATACACGGATGTAGAGAGCAAGGCGCCTTTGATGTGGGCGAGACAAGGAAGGCGAGCCCACTTAAGCAGGTAGTGCACACACGCAGCTGACCATGGCGGATCGTTCAAAGGCGAAAAGAGTCCTGTGTCAGAGCTGATTGAAACCCGACAGAAACAAGTTAATGAAGTGATAGAGACACAATAGTGGCCTGCTGGACGCAGGCCACGTTATTTTATCAGCGCTAAGAAAGGCGCCGGACTAGTTCGTCAGTTCCATGCTACGCGCATGGACATCAAGATCGAGAAAATTCCACATGCTGATATCGACGATGCTGCTACTACCATCAAGATACTCGACCATGACTTTTGAAATGACTTTGTTATCAAACAATACAAGCTTTACCTTCATCAGTTTACCGGTCTGGTTCAGATACCAGGCACTGACCACGGGTTCCTGTAGTATTGCCATGAATCATTTCTCCTCATGCATTGTTGTTATCAATATTGACGTCCGTGTTGTTGTTGTTAAATCCCGATACTCCTCCACGATACAGATACTGCTAACCGCACTTACTATCGCCGCAGCTCAGGCAAGTCATGCAACCGTCCATCTTGATGACGGCCTTGGTATTACACTTGCCACATAACTGTGAGCCGGCAGGAAAACCGTTATCGCCCTTCTTATTTTCTTCAATCTGTTTGTTGCTGGATTCAAACTGTTCACGTTTCTCAGCGAGAATCTGCTTCTGATGATCAGACAGACCTTCGTCCTTTAGCAGGCCAATCATGCGCAGGTGACATTCAATCGCATCACCAATCTCGGCGACCAGCGATGGCATGTACTTACCACCCTTCTTGAAATAACCGCCACGTGGATCAAACACCGAACGCAGTTCTTCTACCAGGAAGGTGACATCACCACCTTTGCGAAACACGGCCGAGATAATACGCGTCAGTGCAACGATCCACTGAAAGTGATCCATGTTCTTCGAGTTAATAAAAATCTCGAAGGGACGACGCAGCTCATGATCAGTACCTGGATTCAGGATGACGTCATTGATGGTGACGTACAGTGCATGTTCAGACAGCGGTGTCTTAACTTTGTAAGTCGAGCCGAGCAGCATCTCCGGACGCTCGAGCTTTTCGTGCATCTGGATAACATTAGACTCTGCTTCAGGTGCCTCGGCAGCCGGCTGTGCTGCAGCCGCTTCCTCTTCTTCTTTGACGACCTGATAATTTGTTATTTTATTTTCAATCTTGATAGCCATTTTCTTCCTCCGCTAAAAGTCATTTGTCACTCGACCTAGAACTTGCCGTAGTAACCTTCTTTTAACGCATCGTATAAGTTCGCGGCGGTATGCGTTTCGCCGTCGTATTCAATTTCTTCATTACCTTTCACTTCGACGATGGAACCGTCTTCAAGTTCAAAGCGATAAGTGGTGTTCTCCAGATCACTCTCTTTCACCAGCACACCCTGGAAGGCCTCTGGATTAAAGCGGAACGTCGTGCAGCCTTTCAGCCCTTGCTCATAGGCGTAAAGATAAATGTCTTTAAACTCTTCATAAGGATGATCGGTAGGCACATTAGCGGTCTTGGATATACTCGAGTCAATCCACTTCTGCGCTGCGGCCTGAATATCAACATGCTGCTGCGGAGTAACATCTTCAGCGGTAATAAAATATTCTGGCAACTGTTCATCTTCGGCTTCCGAATATGGCATTGCCTTAGAGTTTACCAATCCACGATAGGCCAGCATTTCAAAGGAAAATACATCGATTTTTTCCTTGGTCTTTTTGCCTTCACGAATCACATTCCGCGAATAATGGTGCGCAAAACTAGGCTCGATACCATTACTGGCATTGTTCGCCAACGACAATGAAATGGTACCGGTTGGCGCAATGGAGCTGTGATGCGTAAAACGCGCACCGACTTCAGCAAGCTCATTGACGAGTGCAGGATCTTCTTCCGCAACACGTTGCATGTAACGACTGTACTTCGCATGCAAAACTCGACCTGGTACGGTGTCACCGACTTTATAACCATCACGTTTCATTTCTGGACGATGCCGTAACATCTCTTCGCTTACCGTGAACTCCTTCACCATTATTGGAGCCGGGCCTTTTTCTTTGGCCAGATCCAGTGCTGCCTGCCAGCCTGTCATTGCCAGTTCGCGCGTGACACGTTCGGTAAACGCCAGTGACGCCTTCGAGCCATACTTTTTACCCAGCATTGTAATAGTAGAACCGAGACCAAGATAACCCATACCATGGCGACGCTTGCTCATGATCTCATCACGCTGTTGACCTAACGGCAGGCCATTGATCTCAACGACGTTATCAAGCATGCGTGTAAAAATACCGACGACTTCACGGAAGGTCTCCCAGTCAAAGCTGGCATTTTCGGTGAAGGGTTCCTGGACAAACTTGGTCAGGTTAACCGAGCCGAGTAGACATGAACCGTAGGGAGGCAATGGCTGTTCGCCACAGGGGTTGGTGGCACGGATGTTTTCACAGAACCAGTTGTTATTCATTTCATTGACCTTATCAATGAGAATGAAACCAGGTTCGGCATAATCATATGTCGATGACATAATGACATCCCACAGACGACGTGCGCGGATAGTCTTGTAGACCTTACAGGCAACCTTGCCCGCTTCGTTACTAACGTATTTTTCTTTCACGGGCCAGTCACGCCAGACGACCTGAGTGCTGTCTTCCAGATCCAGTCGATCGGTTTCTACTTCACTCTCGGTGACTGGAAACGCCAGTGCCCACTGCCCATCACTCTTCACGGCTTCCATGAAATCATGTGTGATCAACAGCGACAGATTAAACTGTCGCAGACGGCCGTCCTCGCGTTTGGCCTTGATAAAATCAAGAACGTCAGGGTGCCCAATATCAAATGTTGCCATTTGGGCACCGCGACGGCCACCGGCTGAGGAGACGGTAAAACACATCTTGTCATAGATATCCATGAACGAAAGTGGTCCGGAGGTATAGGCCCCGGCACCAGTGACATAGGCGCCCTTCGGGCGTAATGTCGAAAATTCATAACCAATACCGCAACCGGCTTTCAATGTCAGGCCTGCCTCATGAACTTTCTCAAGAATGCCATTCATGGAATCTTCAACAACGCCCGAGACGGTACAGTTAATGGTAGAGGTTGCTGGTTTGTAATCGCGCGCACCAGCATTCGAGGTAATACGGCCTGCCGGGATGGCACCATGACGTAATGCCCACAGGAACTGTTCGCTGCACTGTTCACGTTTTTCTACAGGCTCAACCTCGGCTAGCGCATGCGCAACACGTTGATAGGTGGTATCAATATCATGATCCAGGATCTCGCCATTCTTTTTCTTGAGGCGGTATTTTTTGTCCCAGATATCCAGCGACGCATCCTGCAAGGGGATGTCGGTCACTGCTTCATTATTCGTTAGATGGGCGATCTTGCTCGTCATTACAGGTTATTCTCCACGACCCGATCGGGCTTATCATTTTTATACGTTAACCAGTGGCTTCCTGCCTGAGACTGCATCCATTTTTATTAGAAACACGGTTTGATCACTAACAATCAGAAATCTTTTTCAAAATCATGTACATCCGTGTGTTGTTAGCTTAGACACTAGATGTTGTGTCTGCAACGCTAGTAAACGATATTGATCCTGCACTGTCAATACTATTCTCGTTTCAGTATTTGGCCATTTATAATATAAATAACAAGTATTTATAAAATACATAAGCGTTTTTTTCGCAGCAAAATTTTTTTACGACTAAATTAGAAAAACACTATATATTGTGATTGTCGCAATTTAGTCATAAAAATTACATAAGTAATTGTTATGCATCAATTAATAATTGTGCATAACCAGGGAAAAAGCTGTGGATAAAAATTTTGCCGTTAGATTTCTTGAAAATTGAAGCACCGACACCATGTTTATCTCATCGAAACAATTTGCCGATGAGGAGAAACAATATGACACTGACACACTACAATCCATGGAATCAGCTTTCCAAATTCCAGCATGACTTGAGCCGTTATTTTGATGATGGTGAGAACCTGCGTGAAAAAAACTGGCGCCCTGCTGTTGATGTACAGGAAGATGAAACTTATTACTTCATCAAGGCCGACGTACCCGGCGTGGATCCCGCCGATATTGCCGTCGATATCGACAAAGGCGTACTGACTATTAGCGGCCATCGTGAATCTACGAAAAAGGATGAACATGACGGTTACCAGCGTATTGAGCGCTTTTCGGGTGACTTCAGCCGTCGCTTTTCGCTGCCTGATTCGGTCGATGCCGACAGCATTCAGGCAAACAGCAAACACGGTGTGCTGGAAATCAGCATTCCCAAAAAACCGACTGAACAGGCGCGTAAAATCACTGTCAATCACAATTAAGCGCCTCTGAGCAGGTATCGGCACAAACAGGGTCGCCCCGCAGTATCAGGGCGGCCTTTTATTTGTTAGTTTTACGTTCGCTGCTATTCACGTTGATAGAGCAACAATACAAACACCATAAAGGAACACATCTGTAATGTGGAACATGCTGCATAGCCGAATAAGAAAACTATTGCCCGTATTACTGGTGTTGCTGGGAACCATCACAACACTGCCACCAGCTACTTCACAGGCTGCGCTACCGGCGGCCGTTGATGGAAAACCAGTACCCAGCCTGGCCCCGTTACTGGATAAAGCCACGCCAGCCGTGGTCAATGTGTTCACCAAATCCACCGTCACGGTACGTCGCAGCCCAATATTGAATGATCCATTCTTTCGGCGTTTTTTTGATATCCCGGATAAGCCGCGCCAGCGCGAGACCCAGAATCTCGGTTCCGGCGTCATTGTCGATGCAAAAAAAGGCTATGTTCTCACCAACAATCATGTCATTCAGGGGGCAGATAAAATCCTCATTACACTGCGTGATGGTCGTCGCCTTGATGCCACACTAATTGGTAAAGACCCTGATTCCGACATCGCGGTATTAAAGGTCGAACCTGACAACCTGACCGCATTGCCAATGAGTAATTCCGATGATCTGCGCGTCGGCGACTTTGTTGTTGCCATCGGTAACCCATTCGGCCTCGGTCAGACCGTAACCTCCGGTATTGTTAGCGCCCTCGGTCGCAGCGGACTGGGTATCGGTGCATTTGAAGATTACATTCAAACCGATGCGTCGATTAACCCCGGCAACTCCGGTGGGGCATTGATTAACCTGCGCGGTGAACTGATTGGTATTAACACCGCCATTTATTCACGCAGTGGTGGCAACATCGGCATTGGTTTTGCCATCCCTACCAATATGGCGAAAGACATCATGCAGCAGCTGATTGAATTCGGCGTGGTGCAACGCGGTCGACTAGGTGCCCAGGCACAGGACCTGACGCCGGATCTGGCACGTGCCTTTAATATCAAGGGCCAGCCTACCGGTGCGGTGGTCGTCAAGGTCATCAAAGACTCGCCCGCGGATAACGCCGGTCTGAAACTGGGTGATGTCGTCACACGTATGAATGGCAAAGTAGTACGCACGGCCGAAGACCTGCGTAACGGCATTGGCCTGCTGCGTGTCGGCACACGCGTAACACTTGAGGTGTTACGCAATGGAAGCAAACATAGTCTGGTCGCGGTGGTTTCAAAAACAGCTGCTTCGGAACTGGATGGCAAGGAACTACACTCACGCCTTGCCGGTGCCGTATTAACTGATATTGCAGAAAGCTCACCACTGTATGGCAAAGTAGAAGGTATTGAGGTATTGAAAGTGAAGTCTGGCAGCGCGGCAACAAAGGCCGGTCTACGCAAGGGCGATATCATCACCTCGCTTAATCGCAAGGCCATCGTGGATATTGCCAGTGCTCGTGAGCAACTCGAAGCAACGAATGGCAAACGCCTGCTGATAAACATTCAGCGCGGTAATACCGCGATGTTTCTATTGCTACGCTAGCGCTGTGCTGCTGATTGCAACCTGCTAATGAGCAGACGAATATCTTCATCTGATACGACAGAGGACTGTTGAGCAAGCGCATGAATCTGCTCGGCAACCATACCAATCGCATGCGCTTCATCACCCGCACGTGCTGCATCCAGCATGGTATTGAAAGCCAGCAGGCGTGTCTCTTGTGTGAGTTGTAGATCATGCTGACTGGCATGCTGCATTTGCTCAATCACGGCATTACAGGCGAGTGCCAGTTGATCAATATCATCCTTACCATAGACATCAATGCGTTCAGACAAACTCTGCTTGCCGGTGACAATATTACGTAGAAACGCTTCAACACGACGCACTCGTTGTGATACCAGTTGATTGAAGAACATGTAGGTAATGCCCAACGTCAGTACAACCGACACCAGCATAGAGCCAAGTACGATCAGCACGATACCGGAGCGCATGTTCAGCTCCAGCGGCATCCCCTGAATCCCCATGGCGGTAATCGCGCCTGTCATAAACAGCGCCCCTGCCAACATCAGTAACAGGGTACTCACCAGCTGTAAGCGTTGTAAACGTGCCAACATTGCCTCACCTATTCAAAAAACATTCTTCTTGGTTATCGGATCAAATCACCGAAAGCTGAGACGTTTTAATGTGTCCGAGATAGTTTCAGGCGAAATGTTGCTAAGTAGTTGAAGATCTAGCAATTCAACAATTAACCCAGAAATATTTTAAGTCAACGTTAAGTTTTATAGGCAAAACAGGCCAACTACATCACATCAAACACGCGCAGAGTTTCCGTTAAAACCTTGAACTAGGTCATCGTTCTGTCAACGCCAGAAGCCTATAGTGTTGTCAAAACATGGAGGAAACAATAATGAAGATTACGACAACAACAAACCACTACGCACATGAACCATTTATGGAAACCCTGAACAGCCTGTTTGGTGCCGCTAAAGCACGTAAGCCAAAACTGCGTGTCATTGAATCAAAACAGCAGGAAAAGGACACTGAAAAACATGTCGCCATTCGCTTCACACGTACGGTTATGAATTACTAAACAGGCTGGTTTTCATGTTACGAAACGGCATCATCGTCAAACCAAATCGCCGCAATACCTGAAGCTAAGACGCGCCCATCTTGCGTTGCAATGCCAAGTGGAAAACCCTGAACGCTGCCCTGCGGCATGATTTCTTGCAACAGTTCTTGCAGAGTCACGACGCTATAAGCCGGTGTATGTAAGGACAACCATATACCACGACAGTCGCTGTTGATCAGGTCCGGTAACAGTTGCATCAACTGATGCAGATCGACCTCAATATCCCACACCTTGCCTTTTGGGCCACGACCAAAACTCGGTGGATCCATGATTAGCAAATGATATTGCTCGTTACGCCGCACGGCCCGTTCGACATAGGTCATCACGTCTTCACGAATCCAGCGAGCGTTATGCTCACCGACATTCTGTTTTGCCAGCTCGATCTGCGCGGCCTGCGCATCAACATGCGTCACCGCGGCGCCGCTAATCGTAGCAGCCGCAGTGCTACCACCGGTACCGGCAAACAGATTCAGAACATCGAGTTCCTTGCTGTGACCACTCGCCTGTAAACGTTCACGAACCCAGCGCCAGCAGACTACGTGTTCTGGATAAATACCAACCTGTCCGCCCTTACCAAGACGTACATGCATGCGTTGATCGTCTAATTCGACCACCCAGCTGTTCGCTAAGTCGGGGCGCAGGGCCTGCCATTCGCCATCGGCTATCCGCTGACCGCTAAAACACCAGTCCGCCTGCCAGTCTGATAATGCCGCTGTACCGGTTGCCTGTGGCGCAGGGCGATCAAGCAGATAAGAGCCAAAGCGTTCCAGCTTGCGACCCGCGCCAAAATCAACCAGCTGATAGTCACCCAGCGGCGTTTTCAGAATATTTTCATCAATCATTACAGATACTTATAAAGCACGAGAAAGGTCTATAGTTATAGAGAAGGAGCTCAAGAATACTCGTTTGAGGCCGACATTAAGAAGATATCAGTATGACAAGGAATCCGATGCCTGACAACGCACAAGCAGCCCTGCAATCCAAGCTTGCGGCGCTACGTGAAAAATTTGAAACTGATTTCGCCGAACGCATGCAGCGCATTGAGTCTATGATGCAATCGTTGCAGGATCACCCGCAACAGGCGCAGCAGATTGATGAACTACATCGTCTGGTACACAGCCTTGTCGGCAGTTGCGGCACCTTTGGCATGATGGAGGCCAGTCAGCGTGCGCGCAGCCTCGAGCAAACTCTGAAACAGGTTGCGGAAAACCATCATCTGGATGCAGATCTGTATGACAGGATGCTAGGCGAGTTCGCGCACCTGAAAAATCACGATGCCCCGGCTGATGACAGTGCCATAAACACCAGTAGTACACAGCAATCTAGCCATCCGGCACCATCAGAAGACTCTTCTGTCAGCCTGCCCATCACGCCGATGTCGATACTGGTCGCCGATGACGACCCCATACTACGCGAACACCTGCAACTTCTGCTCGAAAAACAGGGACACCAGGTGTTCACAGCCGAAGATGGTGTTGAAGCCATACGGCTGTTTGAAATTGAAGAACCCGATGCCGTATTTCTGGATGTGATCATGCCCGAAATGAACGGCTATGAGGCCGCTAAAAAAATCAAGGAAATGACCACTGGTCGATTTACACCTGTGCTATTTCTCAGTGCACTGCATGAAGAAAGCAATTTGCTCATGGGTATCAAACAGGGTGGCGATGATTTCCTGACAAAACCGATTAATGAAAACCTGCTAACCATGCGACTCTATGCCATGCAACGCATCAAAAAAGTACATCTTGAACTGGAGAAGTACCAGTTACAGACAGAGCAGGAGATTCGTACCTCACAGCACGTATTTGATCATATTACGCAACGTGCAGAATGCGATATTGATGGCATCACTACAACCAGTGCATCAGCCAGTCATTTCTGTGGTGACCTGCTGCTGTATAACAACGATAAACATAATCGTCACTACATTATGCATGGCGACTTTACCGGTCATGGCCTGTCAGCCGCGATTGGCGCCATCCCGGTGTCCGATATTTTTTATGGCATGTCAGAACGCGGTGCGAAAATCTCCTCTATCGCCAAAGAACTTAACACCAAACTGAACCATCTGATGCCGGTAGGTAAGTTCTTTGCGTGTATTCTGTGTTGTATCGATCTGGATCGAAATGAACTGGATCTGTGGGTAGGTGGTATGCCGCCCATCCTGGCAATGAATCGTCACAACGAGATGACACATATTAAGGCTGACAAACTGGCACTTGGCATCATGCCCCCCGATAGCTTTAATAATAGCTGCCAGTCATACCCACTGGGTGCGCTGTCGTCATTACTGTTCTACACCGATGGTGTGACCGAAGCCTGGAATAACCAACAGGAAATGTATGGTGAGGAGCGCCTGGATAAGCTGTTCACTGAACATGCCAGTAACCCTGGTTTGATAGACACCGTGAAACGCTCTCTCAGTGATTTTACAGAGGGTAAAGAATTTGATGACGATGTCTCATTGACCTTCCTGAGCATCCCGCAAATTCAGCAGTGTAAACGCTAAACTAGTTGCCCTTAGCGTTAACAACTTCAACAAAGGCACTATTCAAGGTGCGCGCCCACTTGATGCGATTTTGCTTACTCTGCCGTAATGTCTTAGAGGAATACGAGACCAGGTGAAGATCTTTTATGCCGGCAATGAGACGCGTCATTTCATACTGATCAGGCTGTTTGGGACATTGCCTGATAGTCTTTTCAAATAGAATCGACTGATTGGTTTGTTGCAATACTTCCCATTTCACATTGGAAGCACCACATTCATCATAAACGGTTTCCTGCAACTTGTGCATCGTCAGTGATAATGAACGATTAAAGCCGACCAGGCTCTGTACTGAAATCATCTGCTGCCAGTTATCCAGTGTCTGTCCTCGTGGGACATAAAGACGCAAGCTACCCTGGCCATCACTATTATCTTTATTAAAAGCCAGCTGGTATTGGGAAAAATCCAGTGGCACACGTACGACCTGCTTGAGTGGTTGTGATGTCTGGCAAGCAGCCATCAGTGCACAGATAATGAGAACAATAACTTTACGCATTCTGCTGTAATTAACCTGAATCATATTTAAGCTAATCATAGCCCGCAAAGACAATCAGTGCGACAACTATTTATATAGTGGGTTTATATTTTAGGAAAGGTAAGGATTGCCTGAATCAGGCTTCAGCAACTGCCGCTGTGATGTTATGCTGATGACCTAATTGAATACGCTCTACAAGTAAATTTAATTCTTCTATAAACGAATCAAGATTCTGATTACCCTTGAGGATATCAAACTCTATCAGTTTGGCCACTTCGGTAAGATCCATATAACCATAATTACCCCCCACTGACTTCAACTCATGTATCCGATTATTGAGTAGTTCAAAATTACGTTTATTATAGGCATCAACGATATTTGATATAATCGATGGCAATTTCTCAACAAATTTATCAATTAAGACCGCAAACTCTTCACCCTCCTCCAGTAGAGTTGAAACAAGTGGTGAATAATCTGCTTCAGCCAATTCTGACGCGCTGAGGTATTTTCCTAAAATGCTATTAAAACGACTAATGTTTAATGGTTTGGCAAGATGATCAACACTGCCTGCAGCAAGACAACGATCTATATCTTCCTGCATTGCATTTGCAGTCAACGCGACAATCGGCACCTCGAATCCCTGCTGGCATAACTGTTGCGTTGCTTCTATGCCTCCCATAACAGGCATTTGCATATCCATAAAAACAAGATCGAAGTTCTCTGTCATAGCTTTTTCAATCGCAACAGCACCATTCTCTGCAATGGTGACCTCAGCACCCGTCTTACGAATCAACAACGATATCAGTTTCTGATTATCAACATTATCTTCAACCACTAATACATGTCCTACTAACTGGGCAATCGATTCATTGGTTTCTTTTGTCGTTGTGATTGGTATGGGTGTATTGTTTCGTTCTGAAACCATATGTTGCTGGTGATTTTCGCCGACAAACACCGAAGCGGTAAATTCACTTCCCTGACCGGGCGTACTGCTAACTTCTATCGTACCGCCTAGCATTTCGGCTAATGAACGTGACAGGTACAAACCAAGTCCCGTACCACCATATCGACGTGTCGTTGATACATCTGCCTGGGAAAATTCAGCAAACAATTTTGCCAACTGTTCTTTGGTAATACCAATACCGGTATCTTTAACGTGAAACTGCATGATGTGTGATTCTTGCAGATACTCAATGTTCAAAGTCACTGAGCCATGATCAGTAAACTTGATCGCATTGTTTATTAAATTCACTAGTACCTGTTTGAGACGTACGGGGTCACTATTTATCACTGCAGGTAATGGCAAGGCACACTCAATTTTAAAAGCAATCTGCTTGCTATCTGCCTGCAAACGCGCGAGGTGCTCAACCTCATCAAGCAGTGGGAATAACTCAATATCAATTAATTCCACATCAAGTTTTTCGGCTTCAATCTTTGAAACATCAAGGATGTCATTAATAATATGTTGAAGGTGTCGCCCTGCACGGATAATAGTATTGATAGAATCGATACGCTCAGATGCCTTTTGGCCAGTTTCAAGTAATGTTTCCGCATAACCAATAATCGCGGTTAATGGCGTGCGAATTTCATGGCTCATGTTCGCAAGAAACGCACTCTTCGCCTGACTGGCATGATCTGCCTGTGTTTGTTTTGCGAATGCTCGCTGAATGTCTTCGCGATCATCCTTTACTTGCTGAATGAGTCTATTATATCCGTCGTACATGACGCCGATCTCATTCTCCGCATTCGTCGCAACAGAGACATAGCGGTTATTGGCTACATCACTGTTTACCATTGCCTCTGCAAGATCAGCAAACGGTTTTGTAAAACTGCGACTTACCCAACTGGCCACAAAAAAGCCTACCAGCAGCTGTAACGGCAACAACATTGAAAGAAAGACCAACTGCTCAAATAAACTGGTGTGATAATTTTCCAGATTTATCGCCAGAATATAATCGCCCAGCACAGTATCATTGATGCGCAGCGGTTTTTTGAAGTACAGATACTGGTCTGCAAACTGTGGTTCTGAAATCTGTTTCTGTTCAAGTACGGGATGTGAAGATGCGTTTTCGTTCTTATACTCGAAAACAGCCTTACCACTACCATTCAATACCAGTAATGCATCAACAGACTGAAACCCGGATAATCGATAGGTAATATTCAAATACACATCAGCCTGCGGGTTCATCATGGCATTCAATAAATCATGATGTAAGGCCCGCCCGAGTGTTTCGGCCTGTTCCAACGCAAGCAATTTACGCTCATGGATATCCGACCAGAACGCCATTGAAAACAGCACAACTTGCACTGACAGCATCAATAGACTGATTAGCAAAATCAGCTGTGTGCGTAAATTCAGTTTTCGCCAGCGCAATCGAGTCATAAAATTTACTTCTCGATAGGAAGATTGAAATCATTTCCCCATTCGCGCCAGGATGCATCATAGTTTGCGACGTCATAACCAAGCTCACGTAACACTAGATAATTTGTTGATGAGCCACGACCTATTTCACAGTACAACACGATCTTTTTATCCTTGGGCAATTCAGCATAGACTTTTTTAAGTTCATCAACACTACGCAGTTTCGCGATACCACTTTCTTTCACAATACCGGTAGTAACGGGAATATTGATTGCGGTAGGAATATGCCCATTTCGCTTTGCCGTCGACTTTTCACCTTTGTACATGTTAGGAAATCGGGCATCGACAATCAGCTGGCCGTTATCCATCGTGGCCAGCTGCGTAGTGAACTTGCTGGCGATGCGTCGATGATCAACGGTGGCAACATAGTTACTCTGAGTTACATCAGGGACTTCATTACTTACTGGATAACCCTGCTTTAACCAGGCGTCGTAGCCTGGGCTCAACAAACGCACGTTCTTCAAGCCATAAACTTCCAGACTCCAGAACACACGTGCCGCATCGATCAGTTTACCTGCATCATAAACAACGATTTGCGCATCGTTGGAAATGCCTAACTTACGTAAACGCTGCTGCATGATATCGGGCTCGACAATCCGTCCACCAGCAGATTTTTGCTGGTAGGTCATCGCATCCGGAAAACTCAGCGCACCTTTGATGTGACCCGCCTGATAGGCCTTTGTAGGGCGAGTATCGAGAATAATCAGTTGCTGTTGCTCGATATTTTGATTTAACCAGTCAGGTGAAACGCGCAATACTTTTGCCGACGACACACTCGTCACCAGTAACAACAACATGACACAACTTAAGCGTAGATAAGTCATCTTATCCCCCATAAAATTAGACGGTTAGTTGAAAGCGGAAATTTACTTCTTCTGATTAATTAATCGGATAAAACGCTAATTTCTTGAAGGAATCTGGGTTCTTATTCGCTATTTTCCAGGCAAGAACTACATTAAAGGCAAACAGACGGGAATAGTCATTCACTCAAAACCAGGACAATTTTTATACCTGTACCGTAACCATAAAAATTATTTGTGTTTCATCCTGAATTATTTTTAATTCTACGTTAACGAGTGTAAACACCTAAAATAAATGAAGTTTTTGTAAATTAACGGGTTCATTCACGAATAATACTTAGTTATACTTAAGCGCGAATAAAGGATTATTGCGAAACCATTAGCCAAATGCAGTATCCAACACTATAACTATTAGTATCAAAACTCTGGAAGGATTTGCTATGCGCTCTGTGCACACGTCTGGGCTTACCAGGCTCTCAACATTATCAATCATTGCTACGGTATCCTTATTGCTTGGCATGCAACCTGTCACCGTACAGGCTGAGCAAAAGGTCCTCAAATGGGTTGGCTGTGGTATCAGTAAAAAGGCCTTCATGAAAGAACTGGCGGCCGGCTATGAAAAGAAAACCGGTATCAAGGTGGAACTCGCCGGCGGCGGTGCCACCCGCGGTATTCGTGATGCCGGCAGTAACAAGGCCGATATTGGTGGCTCCTGCCGCTTCAAGATCGATGGTCATAAAATCGAGCGTGACGCCTATTTCGAACCTGTTGCCTGGGATGCACTGGTCGTCATTACACACCCGGATAACCCGGTGAAAAATATTACCCTCGACCAGATTCGTGGTGTATACCTGGGCAAGATCACCAACTGGTCGCAGCTCGGTGGCAAAAATGCGCCGATTCGTCTGTTTGCACGCAAGGGCAAAATATCGGGAGTCGGCCGTGCGATTCGTAAACTGGTATTTGCTAATTACGATCAAGAATTTGCTGCTAGTGATGTCGTTAAATCATCCGGACCGCTGGAAAAAGGTGTTGAAAAAGACATCAATGCCATGGGCATTACCGGCATCAGCTCGGCACGCAAACGCAACGTCAAAAACCTCGCACTGGAAGGTCGCAAACCAAGCTATGACAACATCCGTAAAGGCGAATATGGCCTCTACCGCCCTTTATACCTGGTCATGAGCCAGAAAAGTCGTAGCAAGAAAGAGGTCAACGATTTTGTCAAATTTGCACACAGTATCAAGGGACGCAAAATCATCAAGGCGAATGGCACCGTGCCTTATCTGGAGGCCCTGCAGCTCGTCATGCGTCAGGTCGACCAGGAAGACCGTGCCAATGAGAGAGGCCTGTACCGCTAATATTGACCAGCGCACCCTTAACCGGGCGTACAGCCCCACAAAAGGCACTAAAACACGAAAAAGTCCTTCATTGTTGAAGGACTTTTTTTATGGGAATTGCCGATCTTCACGTATAATGCGCCCTCCAACAGGAATGCCAACATGAGTGAAAAACAGGTTAATAACATCAACGTACTGTCGCAGGAACTGCTGCCGACACCGGACGAGGTCAAAAAGACCCTGCCGCTAAGTGAGCGGGCAGAGTCGACCGTGCTGTCTGGTCGTGAGCAGATCAAGGCCATCCTTGAGCGTAACGACCCGCGCCTGTTTGTCGTCGTCGGACCCTGCTCGATTCATGACCTGAAGGCCGCGCACGAATACGCTGACCGCCTGCTGGCACTCTCGAAAGAACTTGATGATCGCCTGTTTATCATTATGCGTGTCTATTTTGAAAAACCCCGCACCACGGTCGGCTGGAAGGGCCTCATCAATGATCCCTTCATGGACGACTCATTCCATATCGAGAAAGGTTTATACCAGGCGCGTGAACTATTACTTTATCTTGCTGAACTGGGCCTACCCACTGCCACCGAGGCGCTGGATCCGATCACGCCGCAGTACTTATCCGATCTCGTCACCTGGACAGCGATTGGTGCCCGCACCACCGAATCACAGACGCATCGTGAAATGGCCAGTGGCCTGTCGACTCCGGTCGGCTTTAAAAATGGCACTGATGGTAGCCTGAGTGTCGCTATCAACGCCCTGCATTCAGTATCTCAGCCACATCATTTTCTCGGTATTAACCAGGCCGGACAATGTACGGTATTTCGGACAGCAGGTAATCAGCACGGTCATGTTGTATTACGTGGTGGTGGTGGTAAACCGAATTACGATGCCGAACATATCAAACGCTGTGAAGCTGAACTCGCAGCCGCCAATGAAAATGTGAATATCGTTGTTGACTGCAGTCATGGTAATTCCAACAAGGACTACACGCGCCAGCCACTGGTGGTAAACGACTGCATGCAGCAGATCGAACACGGCAACACATCGATTATTGGCTTCATGCTGGAAAGTCACCTGCATGCAGGTAATCAGATTATTCCTGACGATCACAGCCAGCTGAAATACGGGGTCTCGGTCACCGATGCCTGCATCGACTGGGAAACCACCGAGGAACTGCTAAGAGACCTACATGCGCGTCTGGCACCAGTGTTAGATCAGCGTGACAAACAAACAGCGTAACGTTGCAACGTGGCGCACCTAAGATTTCGTTAACTTTCTTTTTGCTTGAACCATGATGCAGCCACTTGTCTATATCATGCTCGCACTCATACCCGCCTTTATGCTGCTGGATGTATTTTACCAGGCACGCCGTTATTCCCCTTTTCGCTTCTGGCGTGTTCGCGCAACGCTGATCACTATTGCCGTTATCCTGATTATCGATAATGCAGACCTGTTCTGGTTCTGGTTACTAGGCGAATTTTCACTATTTAATTTATCTCAAACGCCTTTCATATATAGCGTGACTATCGCTTTATTCACCTATGAACTATTACATTATGCTTATCATCGCCTCGCTCATCGCTGGTACTGGTTGTGGCGAGCCGGCCATCAGATGCATCACAGTGCCGAGAGCCTTGATGCCTTTGGTGCCTTTTACCTGCACCCTGTAGATGCCTTTGTGTTCTCTTCCTGGACTACGCTGGTGTTTTATCCATTACTTGGTATGTCGTCTGATGCCGCCATCAGCTGTACATTGTTCCTCACCTTTAATGCCATGTTTCAACATGCCAATATTCGCACGCCTCGCTGGCTGGGCTATATTATTCAACGACCCGAGAGCCACCAGTATCACCATGGTCGCGATATAAAACGCTGTAACTACGCAAACCTGCCTGTCATCGATCTGATATTCGGCACTTTTTATAATCCGGATAACACTGCGACAGATAGTATTGAATGTGGGCTATTTCAGGGTGCTTCGACACGATTACTGGACATGCTTTTTTTCAGGGACATCAAACGAGATACCCTCGATATGAAGAAAAAGTCATCTGCTAAACCAGTCAAACAGGCGGCATGAAAGCAACTGCTATTGCCTGCTTATTTCTGTATTGAATCAGGCGAGAAGGCTAAAAAAGATGGTTCAGTGGTGTAAGTGCAAGCTTATCGCAAGTAATCATTTATTCGTTCAGTGACATTTTTCAGTGTTCGATGGTGAGCGGATTTATCTTCGCCACTGTCCTCCAGGAAAGACATAAAGCATTTAAACGCCGAATTAAGTTGCCAGTTGAGCTCATTAAACATCAGTTCAATCTCGCATAGCTCATAGTGCTCTGCTTTAGAAGGATTCTTTCTGACACTATCCAGCCAGCTAAGCACTTCTGTTTTTACCATACCCGACTGTACAATCATGCGCATAAGATGCGCGGCAACACGATGTAACGAGCCTGTCCTGGCGTATCTTTCCAGATCATTCGTCAAGGTCAGTATCTGTTTATCTTCCATAAACTCTACCGCATTGTGCAGGCGGTTACCTTGATCCAGCAGGCTCTTGGCAAATTCAGATAAATCAGCAAACTGGCATGTAGTCGGCTCAATATTTGAGCGTTTCAACAATGACATCATCGCCTGATAGACTTCGTAGTAATGCGTGTACGCGTTCATTTGCAGATAGGGTACCAGGTCACGCAGGTTCCGACCCTTGGGTTCAAACTGGCGTACACGAATAGCCTGCACACTATCCGCCATCGCGACAATCTGGCTGAGCTGATCGAGATTACTGTCATCCATATGCCGTGGATAACCACTGCCATCACAACGCTCATGATGATGTAACACGGCCTGGATAACACGGTTATTGATCTGCGGGACATTTGTCAGAACCACCTGACCAATCACGACATGGCACTGAATCGCACGCCATTCAGCAGAAGTCAGGGCACCCTTTTTATTTAGGATATTCGGGTCAATATGAATGAAGCCGATATCGTGTAGCAGCCCGGCCTGAAAGGCATCGTTGATAAAATCCTGATCATGGCCCATCTCTCTGGCAATCAGTGATGCCATTCCAGCGCAAAATATCGCCTTATCCAGCTCACGCGGTAACTGCTCTTTCAGCACCGTAAGTTTTTGCAATACCAATGGTGGTAGTGCTTGCTGGTGGATCAGGTCATCGTACTGTTTATCGAATTTATGCGCACTATACAATGCCCCCAGATCCGGAAAATCAGACAGAACGTGTTGTGACTGATCGCTGAGCCTATCCTCATTAATGGTATTTTCGATTTCAACTTGCTCTTCAAGAGGCTTAGCAAGTTGATGATTGAGAATCTTCTTTGAAACCTCGGAATTGACCTGGGTACCTTTGTGGCAAATCAGTACGCCCTTGCTGTTGACGATATCTTCAGTCGTCACAACAGTATTATTTTCATTCACCTCTGCTAGATGCGAAGCATAGTGATCTTCCGGCAAGGCACCTTCCGTAAGACTATTTTCTGAATTATTTATGCTTTCTGTCTTTGCTGCATTATTACCCAACTTTATCTCTCCCCAGACTACATATAATTTGCTTATAGATAGTTCAGAGGATCTATCGTCTTATTAGGTAATGGTCTTTAGGCTTAATTACCTAGTTTTGATGATTTATTTAATATTTATAAACACATATTAAGAATTACTTAATTCAATATTCACCATATAATCTGAAATTAAGATAAAAAATAGATCTGACACAGAATAAGTCTTCTGTTCACACTAATACATTTTGGCGAAACAAAAAAAAAGCCGCTCCCTGTTCAGGGAGCGGCTTTTTATCGAACTGACTTAAGATTATAGGCTTGAGTAATAATCGATCAGGATCTGTGCAACTTCAGGACGTGAAAATTCCTTCGGTGGCGCTGTACCATTACCAAGCATTTCACGAACCTTGGTACCTGACAGCAGCACGAAATCGTCTTTTTCATGATCAGGTGCTTCACACATCATGACAACCTTGTTGAGTTTCTTCGACCAGGCAGTGTGGTCCGCCTTGAAGATTTCAATCTCCAGCGCGCCCTCTGGTACTTCCTCATCAAAGATAGTCTGTGCATCAAAGGCGCCATAGTAGTCACCAACACCAGCATGGTCACGACCAACGATGAAGTGTGTTGCCCCCATGTTCTGACGGAAGTAGGCATGTAGCACGGCTTCACGCGGACCGGCATACAACATGTCAAAACCATAGCCTGTCACTTCAGCACTGTTTGCTGGGAAGTACAGTTCTACCATTTTGCGAATGGCAGCATCACGCACTGGTGCAGGAATATCACCGGGTTTCAGTTTACCGAGTAGCATGTGAATGACGAGGCCATCACAACCCAGACGATCCATGGCCATGTGACAGAGTTCTTCGTGGGCAAGATGCATTGGGTTACGTGTCTGGAAGGCAACAACTTTTTTCCAGCCACGTTCCATGATGTCGTTACGAATCTCTACCGCTGTACGGAACGTATCAGGGAAATCAGTAATGAAGTAGCTGAAGTTGAGTACCTTGATAGGGCCTGAAATCGCATAGCGCCCAACACCATTGAATGCTGCTACACCAGGATGCTCGGCATCATCTGTGCGGTAGACCTTATCAGTCATGGTCTTCATTTGTTCGTCGGTGACTTCTTCAATAGCATCGACATCCTGAACAGCGATAATTGGGTTGCCATCAACGTTAGGGTCACGCAGTGCAATGCGCTTGGCATCTTTAATCGCAGAAATGTCTTCAACCAGGTTCAGGACTGGAACAGGGAAAAACTTGCCATCTGTGGTTTTCAGGTTTTCGGCACAACCCATGGCATCGGCAACGTTCATGTAACCAGTCAGCGGTGTGAAATAACCACCACCCATCATAACGGCGTTACCCGCAGCAGCGGAACTGATGACTATTGACGGCAGACCTTCGGCTTCTTTAGACAGGGCATCATGCTCGGCGTCGTCATAGACAAAAAGCGGCATGAGCTCATCGGCACCCACGGGTTTGATCATTGGAATTCTCCTGGTTCTTTCTTACTTAACTTAATAAGGTTCGATAGTTCGATAGAGTGCGTGTTTAGGGCTCAAATAAGCCTATAAAACAGGCAAAACCCACACCCATGGGCATGGAAACGCGATACCTTATAGTGATCCCTGAATGAGTCCAAGCAGTTTTATCTTTGTAGGGCATAAATATACTTTATATTTACGCATTAAATTCTATACCACTGATAATTAGAGACTTTTTAGCAAGAAGCTATAGCTTCATTACGCACTACGCCACTCATCACAGATAATAACAGCACAGTACATTTTGAAACCACAGGACAGGACTGAGACGGTACGGCATCAGGGCCTCTGCAGGCATCGAAATCAAGTATGCTGCAACAATAAAGTTACCCGCTAGTGCATCGCAGGTTTAATCCGGTGCTCGTGCCATGCCCTTGTGGCAGTCACTGCAGTCACGTTTACTGCGGGCAAAACTGTCATGCAGCTGGCCATCCGCATCAAAGTCTTTCGCAATATTGTGTGCGATCCCCATATGACAGTCGATACAGGTCTGCCCTTGCTGACTAGCCTGTCGATGTTTTTCATCAGACAAGCGCGACTGCTGCGCAAGAGACATGTAAGCAAAGGCGTGGCAGTTACGACATTCACGTGAATCATTATCACGCATCTCCTGCCAAACATAATTGGCTAGTTGCAACCGCTTGGCGTCAAATTTTTCTTTCGTATCTATTGATCCAATTAGCCAGTGGTACAACTCATTGGTTGCACGCACCTTGCGTGGCACCATGTGAATCCAGTCACGTGGCACATGACAGTCCGAACAGGTCGCGCGCACACCGGTGCGGTTGGTGTAATGTACCGTTTGTTTATATTCTTTATAAACATTGTCGCGCATCTCATGGCAGGAGATGCAGAAGGTTTCCGTATTAGTGAGTTCCATAGCGGTGTTAAAACCACCCCAGAAAAGTATACCGATGATAAATGGTGCCGTGAATACGCCCCACGGCAGTATGCGTTTTAGCCAGTGATAGCTACGCCTGATCATCTGAATGCTCTTCTTTATATATAGAACGTAATTTGATTGCCTTCGGCTCGAGGATGCAGGCTGCGCGACACAGGCCACAGCCAATACAATGCTCTGCAGAGATGGCAGGCTTTTCCATCTCCCAACTCATGGCATCATCCACCGGACAACTATCTTTGCAGGCTCCACACTCGGGGCCGCTATACGGCAGGCATGTAGCGGTATCAATTTCTGCCAGAGCGAGTCTGGGTAAGACTTCGTCGTCTTCATCACGCCGTAAAGCCTTAGGTTCACAGGCCGAGACGCATGGCCAGTCTTCGCATAACTGGCAGGCCGTATTCAATAGATCCAGTGCCGGTGTGCCAACCACTTCGGCACCGAGTCGGCTGGCCAGGCCAAACACAACATCGTGAGGGCACGCCTCGATACATTCGCTACAACGCGTACAGGCCAGTAGAAACTCCAGCTCGGGGAGTGCAAACGGCGGACGAATCCAGTGCGCAGCGCGTTTACGTGCACGCGCATCGGCACCTTTCACCGCAACCTGTTTGGCTTTCCTCGCTGAAAATTTAAAAAACTCGCGCCTGTCCATGCCTACATCCTCATAACCATCGGTTGTGCCAGCAACCAGGTATTCAAGGCTGTTGTTAACAGTACAAAAACCAGTACAGGCCATAGCTTCGAGGGCGTCTGTTGCAGCTCAGGCATCAGCGCAAAAGCGCGGTGACGAATGACCTTCACAGCGATCCACATCCCAAACACCATCAAACCTGCCTGAATGGCAAACAACACATCCTGTGATAACCACATCGACATATGACGTGCATGCAACTCTGCCGATGACAGTGGTAATGCGCCCTGCCCCAGAGGATTACTTAACAGCTCAGACAGATCACTGCCCTCGCGTAGCAAATGATTCAGGTTATGCGCCAGGTGGTAACTGAACGCCAGTGGAATGGCCAGAAACGCCATGCCTGAAAACAACTGGCGGAATGACTGCTTACTCTGAGTAATACGTTGCCACACCCAGATGCACAACATATAAACGAGAATTGGCGCAATCATGCTAACAACCAGGCCAATACTAAAACTCCATAACAACTGCCCGGAATCATTAATGACTTGCGCAAGCTGACCCATTTGCGCTTCCCAACCCGGTAACATAGTGAGGCCATGAAAGCTGGTAAGACTTAGTAACACCAGCATAAACCAGGCCTCATCCCAATGTGGCCGTGCATCCTGAATTGCTTCATGACTCACTGATTGTAAACGCCAGCTGATATTCTCATGCGGACAACTCTGCGTGCAGTTACCACATGAAGTGCAATAGGTACTCTGTTGCAGATTACCTATCATCAAATGCGTTGGGCAGGCTTCGATTTTATCACTGCCATGAAAACACTCATGTGTTTTACAGCTTGCGCATACGTCGCCATCAACAGGGCGTAGCTTCAGTGGTGTGAGCTGAGAATAAAACCCAATGGTACGCCCCACCGGACAGATGTAATGGCAGAATGCCTTGCCCTCGTATAAGGCCAGCGTTATGGTCGCCAGCACGATCATCAGTAATGATAATAATGCCGTCATGTAAGGTGATGTCGTGACCCCAACACCTAACTCGAGCCAGGTAAGTCCAATAAACATGAACGTTGCTGCCCAGATATTGCGCCACTTCGCCGGCACTTTCATGTTTAAACTAATCGCCGCGCGATTCTTTCCCCAGGTGCGCATCTTTACTAGCCATGTTGCTAGCGTGTCCCACGGGCACATACCACACCAGGCGGAGCCAAACAAAAATACGGCAAGAATGAGTCCAGCCCACCACAGGTTCCAGGTTAATACGGTTGCCGCATTACGTTCTGGGATTGGTGTGCCAAGTAAACCGGCGACAATCACTAACAAGAACACACCGAGAATGACGAGCTTAAAGATCAGTAGTAACCAGGGGCGCGTTAAAACTGACTTCGCCAATACAGAGTTAAGTGCCATCCCCTGAAAACGGAACGCCCGCAGTTTCCTCGACCACATCGCGTGTAACACAAAGATCGTGGCGAGGATGGCGATTGCCATGACCCAGAATTCAGGAAGGCCGGGGTGTGTCATGACTAACCCGCTGACTCACTACGTGCCTTACGAACCTTTTCACGTAACAGGCGCTTACGCTGCAGCACACTCACCAGCAGCAGCACAACAATAAGCACAACTACTGTCACAGCAATTGGCATCACTGATTGTGTCTCACCAATCTGTAACGGGAAGTCGATAATGTAGGGTTCGCCATCGGCCTCAAATTCAGCCGTGATAATAAAGTTACCGGCTTCTTTAAAAATAAAACCCTGACGAAACACACTATCATCGACGGGTTGTACACCGAGCGTTTCTTCGGCAGAACTGAACCAGCTGTCATCACGCACCTTGAACGTTACCTCCCCCTGAAAAGGCTCACCATTTTCAATACGTGAGGCATATAGATTCACTCGCCCTGCTTCGTTAGGTTGTGGAAACGCGGGAAATGCCATGTAGGTAACATAAAACTTTCCGATCTGGGTTTCGACCTGCATGCTGGGCGGTGTATTTGAATCTTCACCCAGACTATATGATGGTCGGCCAAGCACGTGGTGCGCATAGGCATGTTGAATTAACACACCCAAAAGTAGTCCAGCAGCTATGAGTCTTACTATTTTATTCATTTGTATTTTTCATCAACCATTAAGTTTAAAACGGTAACAATGTTTTTCTCGATGCAACACCATGGCGCGCCACGCCACCTTGCTCTCGCGGCACAATATTAATTGGCAAACTCGGTTCTGGACATACCTCTACACAGATGCCGCAACCAATACAGCCGCTATACACAACAGGCCGATAGATGTTGGCAAAATCAAAACCAATTGCTTTTTCACCCAGCGGGCAGATTGTCACGCAGGCGCCACAAATGCCTTCATCAACCCATGGGTAGCATGCGGCACGATCAATCTGCGCAATGCCCATGTCAATTTCTTCAATCGGCGTTTCCGTCAACGCCTCTGTTGGACACACTTCCATGCACTTGTCGCACAGGATACAGGCCTTTTGCGCCGGATTGATATACGGCGTATTGATCTCATCACCACCCAGGGAGCGATTAAACAGAATACATTGTGGTGGACAGATCTCACCGCAAAGTCCACAACCAATACAGGCCTCAATAAAGGCCTTGTCATCTTTCAATGCACCCGGTGGGCGAATGTAATTTTCATTGGCACGTGCAACCCCTGGCGATAACAGTCTCGACAGGCCATAAGGCAGACTACTAGCCAGCAATGCAACCAGGGCATAAAGCATTGTCTGTAAAAAATTGCGCCGTTGCATGTTCAGGTTTCCTTTGTATCCTGACTCTGCTGCTGACGCTTATAGGCACGACCAAGATGGCCAGGCCCCTGTGGCGGACGGTCCTGTATTTGAATGCCAAAGTCCATAGCATCGGTTGGACACACCGCAATACAGGCGGCACAGTTATTACATTCCTGTCCAAAATCATCATGCAACGGATCAAGACCGAATTCACACACTGCATTACATTTCGCACAGTCATTACAGTCTTCAACAATGCGTCTAATTCGCAGCAGGCGATAACGCCCCAGTAACGAATACAAGGCACCGCCTGGGCACAGATAACGACAAAAGCCACGTCGTGACACTAGCAGATCAAATAACAGGGTGATCGCAAAGAATGCCGCCCCGGCACCAAAACCGCCGAGTGCAATCAGGTAGTAAATTTCACGACCAATAATCGCAGGCGGATAAATCGTTGCGATATATACGACGCCCGCAAAACTGGATATGACGACACCGGCAAACAACACCAGATATTTAAAACGCCTGTCAAAATGACGATTACCAGTATGAATGCCGATACGATGCAACAGTACGCCAAGCGCGGTGTTTAATTCATATAAAAAGGTTGCCGGACAGATCCAGCCACAGAAAATGCGTCCAAAGACCACCGTGACGATAATCGGTATCAAGGCAGTCATTATAAATGGTAAGTAGATACCTGAACCTGCGGCAATTTGACTGACGACGGCAAGTGGATCACTGAGCTGAATACCAAACAAGGTCCCTGACCAGGTGGTGCCTTTTAATTCATCCAGTTCGGTGTCGGGGTTATCGACGAATGGAGATGTCAGCCATTCCATCGCATCATAAATCTGCTTCTCAGCGGGCAGCAGTAGATCATAGGCATGTGCTGCCAGATAAGTCTGATACAGATGCAGGAACGGTAACAGCACCAGCATCAAAAAGATGACTGTCAGGATCAGCCACCTGACTTTATTAACATGTCTGCGTATTTTAAATGAAGTGGCCATGGTTGGACGCAACTACCTCGTAATAACCCGGTCGTGATCTGGAATGATTTTTATCGCCTGTGGAATCTGAATACAGGAACGTTCACACAGACCACAACCCACACACGGCTCGAGCACATGTGGCTGTTCGAGCATGCCGACCTTAATCGCAACATCCTGTAACGGGCAGGCGCGATAACACACACCACAGGTCTTACCCTGATACGACAGACACAGACGTTTATCGACACGCGCCTTGCCCATTTTTACTTTTTGCATGATCGGTTCTGCTTCACGCTTAATCTGACGTATAGCACCCGTCGGGCAGACCTCACCGCACTTCATACACAGGATACAGGCCTGCTCACGCGGCGTGATGTAGGGCGTATCAATACTTGCAGAACCATTTTCAGTTGAGAAATATTTGATACAACGATTCGGGCATGCCTCACCACATTGTCCGCAGCGAATGCAGCGTGCAATAAATTCATCTTCGGGCAGTGCGCCGGGTGGACGCAGAAAACGCAGGGCAGGCTGAAAACGAGCGGCTTCGACTTTACCATCGAACATAACCAGCAAACCGGCACTGATCATGGACTGTAAAAACGTACGGCGTTGCATTAGCTCAACTATCTCCAGGTGCGAGGGTCAAGCAACAAGAATGCTGTCTATCTCTACACAATGGTAGGACACTCGCTACTCACCCTGGATATTCTGCTGCATGAGCCGCACATGCGACTCATGCATTTTTTATTATCAGGCTATCTTTTCAATACGACAGGCTAGCTTTTTGAAGTCTACCTGACCGGAAACGATATCCCATACTCGACTCGAGGTACTGTTCACCAGCCACTTGTTCTTCTTCGGATCGGCACTGTCGGCAACCGACAAATTCCAGGGACTGAACATATAGCCGCGTGGCACGGCATTACGTGCGGGTTTCACCAGGCTCTTGGTGCCGACCTGTGCCTTGGCTTCAAATGCACCACGCCGTGTAACTAACCTGACTTTATCGCCGTCTTTTATACCCAGATCCTTGGCATCCTCTTCATGCATCTCGACATACATCTCGGGCACCAGTCGACGTGTGGTCGGACTACGGTTCGACTTGGCGGTATGGAAATGTTCATAGACCACGCCAAGGCCAAGCCAGTAAGGATATTTACCTTCAGCAACCGTATCCCATGGCTTACCGCGTTCGGCCTCATCGGGAAGGTCGGGGGTCAGACCCATATCACGTGCCTGTTTCAACAACGGGATGTTATCAATGGTGTACACGCCTTCCTTCTCACCAAACTCCATCAGCTTGCGGGTGATCTCTTCACGTTGTGAATAATCCTGCTGACAAAGCTTCATGTGCACCTTGCCATCTTTGGTACGGAAGTAGCCATAAGGACGATTTTCCCAGACACCTTCCTGTGCCATATAACGACGCTTGGTGCCACCGTTCCTGGCGGCCTCATAGTTTGGTGCTGGCCACTGAATACCGCGCAGATCACGTAACTGATTGTAAGGTGTCTTGCCATCCAGTTTTTCCACTTCTAACAAGCCGGTTAAATCGGTGTCGGTACCTTCTGATGCGGCAAGGATGTCACGAAAGATTTCCTGCGAATCATAAAAGCCATCTTCTTTGCGTTTCCATGGGAAGATCTTGTCACCATCCAGTCCTAACAGATTGGCCACGGCGCGACCTTTATCAATCACCATGTCCATATCGGGTTTGCATCCTGGAGGTGGTTCGGCCGCCTTTTCCACGCGATTCAAACGGCGTTCTGAACTGATATAAACCCCATCTACTTCGCCCCAGGTCGCAGCAGGGAAGATCACATCGGCATAGAGATTATTTGGTGCGTGCCGGTAGATCTCCTGCACAACATTAAAGGTCTTCGACATTGCAGGCCGAACCAGTTTGTCCAGATCAGGCAGATCAATATGCGTCGCATACACAAAGAACATCGCCTTCACATCATCTTTCAAGGCACGTTCCATCATACCGACGGCATAACCCGGATTCTTGGCATTCATCGCCGTAATCAGATTCGCTTCCGGCACACGCCAGTGACGCGCCATGTGTTTACGATGCGCGGTATTTTTCAGAGGTTGGTTAAATGGCAGACGACCTGTTAAACCACCGGTAAAACGTTCGCCCATCGCATTGGGCTGACCCGTCATAGAGAACGGACCACAACCTGGCTTGGCCAGATTACCCGTCATGGTTAACAGGTTGATGATGGAGATCGTATTGTGCTGACCATGGATGTGCTGGTTGTAACCAATACCCCACATAATAATGACACCACCATAGCCCTGACCTGCCTGCTTACCCTTGCTACGTGCCAGACGCTTACGCGTGGCATCGGCAAACATACCGGCAATCTTGCGAATCAGTTCTGGTGGCACCTCATGATTCGGACCACCCATGCGATCCTGTACCTGCTCCGGGCTGTAATCGTTTAAACAGCCTTCTGTGTACTCTTGCCAGCCGGTGGTGTGCGCCTTCATGAAATCCCAGTCAACCACATCTTTATGATCTTTCAACAGCACGTGGGCAATCGCATTCAGGAAACTGATATCACCATTCAGAATCGGCACATGCACCGAGTTCTTCGGATTAATGTCATCATAACCTTTTGATGTACCGGTATAGCGCGGATCCACTACAACGGTAGGGATGTCATTCTTGCGTTTATGATCAGCAATACGCCAGAAAATAATGGGATGTGCTTCGCGGGCATTATGACCAAAATGAATAATCATATCGGCGAGTTCGATATCTTCATACGCTAATGGCGGTGTATCAGAACCGAGCGTGGCGAAGTAACCGGTTACCGCTGAGGTCATACACATACGTGCATTTGCCTCAATGGTATTCGAGCCCAGCACCCCTTTCATAAACAGGTTTTCCAGGTACTGGCCTTCCATTGTTAACTGACCAGAACCATACAGCGCAATCGAGTTGCCAGTGTATTTCTTGGCAAGATGAGCCAGTTTCTTCGCCGTCATTTCCTCGGCTTCTTCATAAGGCACACGTACAAAGTGCTCTTCATCAAACGAGCCCTTGGTTTTACTGATGTACTCTAAATCACCATGACCGGGTTTCTGCCATTCTTCCCATACATCCTTACGTACATAGGGGTCGCCTTCCATGCGATCGACATAGATCGGTTCTGCTGCAGTTAACCCTTTAATACATTGCAGACCATAATTAGTTGGATGATCCTTATCAGGTCGCATGGAAACAATCTTGCCATTCTCTGCCTGAATAATAGTACCGCAACCGACACCACAGTAAGGACACTGCGCAACGGCGGTTTTACGTGTTGATGCAGATGCCTCGCTGGCACTCGCAGGGGCGGCCTCCAGCTCAGGGTTAGCCCCAATCATTAAACTGGTTCCTGCTGCGGCACTACTAATAAAGGCGCTACCTTTGAGAAAGGTACGACGTGTCATTTTTATACGTTTCATGCTGGTAACTCCCTTATTGATTTATTGAACGCAGGTAGGTGATGATGTCATCGATCTCGGTATCGGCAAGATCTGCCATCGATTCCGGACCGTCATAGCCAATCATGCGTGTATTCGAACGTCCCTGCTTAATGGTGGTACGAAGAAAACCATCACTGGCTTTGCCAAGAAAGCTGGCATTACCAATTGCTGTGCCAGTACCACCGGCAAGATAACCATTACCAGCTGGTCCATGGCAGGTTGAACAGATCTGGTCATACCAGAGTTTGCCGAGTCGAGGGTCACCCTGTGCCACTACCTGACTATCTACAGCCGCCGAAACATTGGGTAATTTCGCAAACGAATTAATATAGGCGTAAATCGCATCGATACCGCTTTTACCCAGATGCGCAAAAGGCGGCATACCGGTACCGGCACGTCCATCGCGTATGGTGCCTTTCATAAACTCGGGCGAGGCGACACTGAGTAGTTCTGGATTCGTCAGGGATGGCGCAAAGCCTGGCTTGCCAATCGCATCTGCCTGATGGCAAAACACACAGTTCTGTTGGTAGAGCTTTTCACCTTTGGCGATCATTTCAGGCGTTGCGGGTGTTGGCGCCGGTAACGCTGCTGGCGCTGCTTTCGCCGGCAAGGTTGCCTGTTCTGATGTAGCGGGTTTATCTTTTGGTTTATCACAACCCTGTATCACCAGGCTGAACGATATCACCAAAAGAAGGAGCAGCGATTTAGACATTGTTATTCTCCTTAAATCATCCATGGAACTGTGATGAGCGATGAGCCTTGCTCTTACGATTGAGAATACGCGCCTTATACAACAAACTTCCTTGATGTATATCAAGTAAAGCTTGTATTAAGAAATGAATGAATCCTTCTCATTTAGAGAAACACTATAGAAACAAGTGATATAGGTTAATTATCAGGTTGATAGCAGCTATGACTTACTTTAAGACAAGTTATAACTTGCCCTAACGCTGCATTTACTAGTTGCCAACTGAATCTAGTGCGACTGTTCCTGGCGTAATCTCGCCCAACCTCCTGAATGATCCATCAAGGTCAGCCGCGAGTAATGCGCTGCGAGCTTAAGTGGGCTCGACCTCCCTGTCTCACCCACAGCAAAGGCGCCTTGCGTTTACCTCCTTGTATCGCGGCGCCGCCAATGACGCTGCAGCGCATTACTCGCACCTGACTGATCGGGGTGTTGCGGAGATCGGCGTCTTTGAAAACGTGCGCGCCAGGGAAGGCGAAAGCACGTTTTCTTAGATTAGAGACCAACATGGAGGTTGGGCGAGATTAAGCTGATCACCGCTACTCCCCGACCAGGCGGTAAAAGTTTTTTTACTCTGCCAGCCCTAATTGCAGCTAATTTTGCCATTTACCCAATCGGGTGCTCACTAAAACAAACCTTATATATAAATGGCATATCCACCCTTATTATCCGGACTATAGTTGTCCTGGATCACATGTTGTTCTCCTCAAATCAGCGTATACTCGCCAGTAACATACCCAATATGGCAACGCTTACCCATGCCTCAGCTATTCGACAATTACCAGCGCCAGATTGAATATATCCGTGTCTCTGTCACGGATCAGTGTGATCTGCGCTGTTTCTATTGTCTGCCCAAAGGCTTTAAAGATTTTGACACGCCCGAACACTGGCTAACGTTTGACGAAATCGAGCGTGTCATTGCTGCATTTGGTCAACTGGGTGTGAAACGTGTGCGTCTTACTGGTGGCGAGCCACTGATACGTAAAAACATTGATGCGCTTGCCAGCAGACTGCATCAGCTCGATGGTATAGAGGATCTCTCACTTAGCACTAATGCCACACGTCTACGTAAACTTGCTGAACCTTTATATCAGGCAGGAATTCAACGCATTAATGTCAGCCTCGATACCCTGCGTGCAGATCGCTTTAAAGAAATCTCAGGTGGCAAACTGGATAAGACCCTCGATGGCATTGTTGCCGCCAGCCAGGCAGGCTTCTCACCCATCAAGCTCAACATGGTGGTTATGCGCGGTATCAACGACGATGAAATTGAAGATATGGTCGAGTTCTGTATCGAACATCAACTGACGCTGAGAATGATCGAAACTATGCCGATGGGCGATACCGGCCGTGATGCTAGTGATCACTATGTTGATTTACAGACGGTACGCAAACAACTGGCGCAGCGCTATGAACTCATTCCAGATGTCATGCCTGGTGGTGGCCCTGCTCGTTATGTGCGTGTAGCTGGCACCGACCTGCGTATCGGTTTTATCACTCCACTATCACAACATTTTTGTGATACCTGTAACCGTGTGCGTCTGGCAGCCGATGGCATGCTGTACATGTGCCTTGGTCAGAGCCATAGCGTGGCTTTACGTCCATTGCTGCGTAATGGCATCTCCAACGACGACTTACTTGAAACCCTGCGTGAAGCAGTTAAACTGAAACCAGAACGACATGAATTCGTTGAAAAACCACAACAAGTAGTGCGCTTCATGTCAAAAACCGGTGGTTAAAGCCGCGGTCATTCAGTTAATTATTAGACTATTCTAATATTGCATTTATAATAACCCGCTTTTTACTATCTACAAACCTACAGTAATCAACAGGGGAAGAGCATGAACCTCGATAAAGTCGGGCCAGGTAACAATGTGCCAAACGAAGTCAATGTCATCATTGAAATACCTTCACACAGTGACCCTGTAAAATATGAGGTCGATAAAGACACCGGCGCGATGTTCGTGGATCGTTTTATGAATGCGGCCATGCATTACCCCTGTAACTATGGCTACGTCCCACAGACACTTTCCGATGATGGTGATCCTGTCGATGTACTGGTAGTGACACCCGTGCCGTTGATCAGCGGTTCAGTCATACAATGTCGTCCAATCGCGATGTTACAAATGGAAGACGAATCCGGTCAGGATGCAAAAATTCTTGCGGTACCCATCGACAAGCTCTGCACCTCGTTTCGCAAAGTTAAAACCCAGGAAGATATGGATCCTATGCTGCTCGCACAGATTGCGCATTTCTTCGAGCACTATAAAGATTTAGAAGCCAATAAATGGGTGAAGGTACAGGGATGGGCAGACAAAGCTGCTGCTGAACAGGAAATCCTGGACAGCATTGCGCGTTATCGTTGAATTATTTAATTCGTTCGTAAATTCCCTAGTGTCTTACTCAGGAAAGAATTTACCTGTGTGCATACAAACTGCTTATATTTGTAGGCAATAATCACTTTTCTTATGATAGAAGCGAAACTTTTGACTATAGTTATTGAAGTCAGGTGTTTTGTATTTACATTGCGTGTAAGTAAGCACAGGGATGCAAGTATTGTTTCGTCACTTCAGTATCAGTAGAAAAATCACTTATGGCCTCACTGCCATCTGTGCTGTGTTTATTATTGGCATGGCCTATATCCTCGTCGACTTTCGCAGTGTTGCGGTATTAGGTGAAAATGCAATTGACAAAAAACAACCTATTGTTTCAGCGCTTATTGAAGCGGTGCAATTAAATGATGATGCTGAATCTGCATTACACAAGTTCCTGCTAACAGGAAATAAGCGATATTACACAAATTACCTTGAATCAATAAATAATCTGTCATTTTATATTAACTCCTTAAGAAAACAGTCTACAAATGACAATGCTCTGCTTGATGACAATGAACTATTGGTTATCACAGAAAATATCAAACAGATCAAAGACGATGCTAAATCACTCCTAAAACTAAGCACAAACTACGCAGAAAACTACATCATCATTTCAGGTGCTGCAGAACAGTTGAACCCGTTAGCATTGCAGTACCTTGGCATCGTCAATGATATGATTGCGGAAATAAGAGAGAGCCAATATTCCTCGTCAGACTTTGACACACTGATCCTGCTTTCTGATATACGTCATAGCTGGACACAAATGATGAGTTATCTTCGTATTGCTATTGCTACTCGATTAAGCGTTGACCTGGAAAATATTTACGCCTATGGAGAAGTTAATTCTCAGCTTACTGACAAACTGCTCAAAAAAACTGATGCCATTGGTTTATATGAAACAATAGAACTTAAAAAAATAGAACTAAAATATCAGCAACGAGTAAAAGAGTTAACGAATAAATTTGATGACGATGTGTGGCGTCAAGATACTAAAATTATGAAAACACGCATCACGCCATCATTTGAAATTATAACCAGTATGCTTAAAAAACTAGAGAAGAAAAACTCTAATCTTCTCTTCAAACTCTATCACCAACTTGATGACAAGCTGCAGTTTGCAAACTTTATTTATATTCTTGTCATTCTTATCGCTGTATTGCTGAGTATTATGTTGGCATACATGCTCACACGAAATCTTAAGAGTCGATTTCGTAGTCTCAATAAGGTAACCACACGCGTCAGGAAAGGTGACTTTAACATTAGAGCCGACGAATCTATAGAAGATGAAATTGGTAAACTTGCAACCGCTTTTAATAAAATGCTCGATAGTATCGACAAATATCAGAAAGATATTTTAATCGAAAAAGAAAATGCTGAAGCGGCAAGTGAGGCCAAAACAAAGTTTCTCAGTCGCATGAGTCATGAACTACGCACGCCCTTGAATGCCATACTCGGGTTTTCCAATTTGTCTTTAATGTCACTCAACGAGGATGATTTTGATGATCTGGAAACCTTACGTGAACATTTTAAGTACATTGAACTATCAGGCCAACACTTGCTGAGCCTGGTAAATGAAATTCTCGACCTTTCACGTATTGCCGCCGACGCCATTACAATGGATTTCTCAACTCAAACCGTTACACCACTACTGGAAGAATGTATCGAAACGGTAAAACCGATGCTGCAGGAAAAACACCTCTCCATTAGTAGTGATCTTCAAGGAGCAAAACATGCCTGCGTGACAATTGACCCAGGCCGACTTAAACAAGTCATCTTGAACCTGCTATCCAATGCGATTAAGTATAACCGGGAGAATGGCCACATCATGGTGTCTGCAAGTATTCATGACAACCGCATCTTACGCCTGCAGGTTGATGATACCGGTTATGGTTTTCGTGCATCAGAAAAACAAAAGATATTTGAAGCCTTCAACAGACTTGATGCCGATGACAAGGCAATCGATGGCGTCGGTATAGGGCTTACAATCAGCAAGACCTTCATCAAATTGATGCATGGTAATATCCTGGTAGATAGCATTCCCGGTAAAGGCACCAGCTTCTGGGTAGATTTACCTATTCAACAGTTGCTGCATCAAACCAATATCCCACAGCATACCCCGCAAACAGATAAACCAACGATTCTTTACGTTGAAGATGACCCGCTAAATCAAAGACTGGTAGAAGAAATCATCCAGACACACCGCCCGGGATGCCAGATACACATTGCCTCCTCTGCAAGCAGCGGCATCCTGCAGGCGAAACAATACAAACCAGACATCGTATTAATGGACATCAACCTTCCGGGTATGGATGGGCAGGAAGTCATGCAAATTCTGCGGCATGACAGTTACTTCACATCGGTACCCTTTATCGCTATTAGTGCTGATGCAATTCGAGACAATATTGAACAACGACTCCAGGCTGGTTTTGACCACTATATCGTTAAGCCTGTTTCTGTCGAAGAAATTCTTCATACCCTGGATCAATACCTGCCTCTTGTCGATAATGACACTGAAAACGACACCAAGCTTAATTATTCCGCCAGTTAAAATTGGCTAACAATTAGTCACTTTTCATCCTGGTTCACTTCACCTCTATTCGTTGTAAATCAGATCTATTATTTTTCTCAATAAAATCAATGATGAAAAATCCACCATGTTTTTGTGGATAAAAATTGTTGAAAAAGTGACAGATCAGGCTGGATTTTTAACTTAATGTTTGCTTAAATCAACTTAAGACTTCCTTAAACAACCTTAAGGTGTCTTACAAGCTTTAAAAAAATATTATTGAAAAATAATAATTTATGAATGAAATGGGTTTGTGACAGCTAAAACCAAGTGTTTTTCTCAGAAAATGCGAATTTTTAGCGTCTACGCAGAAAATATAAACGGGAACTGCGTCACAAAACCATCACTTATAGCGAAAAAAAGTCATTTTTGTGAACTATTCACCTCGGTGATGTGCGTGTGGCCACATAAATTTTCGCTTAAGACAGCAACAATGTGAGCATGACAACAACAACAAACAGCGAGCATTTTAGTAAGGGAAATTTGAGGGAGTATACAACGATGATGACATGGAATATCTGGGATCAAGACGTAGATATAAATGAAATGAGTAGCACGATTGGCAAGTTTTTTTATGCCAGTGTCACCAGTACAGACAGCAAGGGCCTGACACGCTGCAACTCACAACTCAACGGTACAATCGTTCGCGTAAATGACTATGAGGGCGTTGTCATCAATGCGCCCGAATCAGGGGGTGAAGTCATGCTGACACCACCACGTCGTCGTTCAGAGGAAGGTATTCCGTATGAACAACTCGACAGTGCCTCGCATGCCCTGTGCGAAAAAATCTATGATGTCGCCGTCAAGTACTACAAAAGCAAAAAAGTCGAAAATGCCGATGTGAAAGCCTTCAATACAGCAAAGAATTCGGCACAACGTGGTCATGCCCCGTCACAGTTTTTAATCGCGATGTTTTATACCAAAGGCATTGGCATAAGAAGCTGCTATATAGAAGCACTGAAATGGTTCCGTCGTGCGGCTGCCCAGGATCACGCCAAGGCACAGTATAACCTCGCCAATATGTACATCAGTGGCAAGGGCACACAACGCGATGATGCCGAAGCTTTCTACTGGTATAGCCGCGCTGCTACCAACGGTATTGAACAGGCACGAAAAATACTTAAGAGCCGTCGCACAGCGAATGAAGTACTCAGCGATATGATGTCGTTTAAAGCTGACAATGGCGATGTCATTGAACAATGGGAGTTCTACGTTCCATCATACAGTTACGATCGTGATTATGATGGCAAATTGATTCATCTGTCGGGTCGCATGTTACGCAATCGTCGCTCAGGCACGTTTCAGCGCGTCGCTAACTAGACTCAACTTATCTCATTCCAGACAGGCGCTATTAAGCGCCTGTTTGCGTTTCAGCGTCAATTCTATAGCGGCACAATATTGCAATTGTCGGTTTTCAACCCACAAAATAAACTTATACTATAGCGTCATACGACGCATCAAAAATCGTTATTGAAAAACAGCTGTCAGGACATTGTACCCTCTGCAGGGGCGACTATGCTTAGATCATTACCTGATTATCAAACTCAGGCATAACCTACAACGGATGGAGGAAATGCTATGGGAATTGCAATTCATTTACAGGAATATCTAAACCAGAAAGACATCAACTACGATGTTGTCTCGCACGACTATACAGAGAATAGTCTCACCACGGCACGCACTGCACACATTAGTGGTGACTGTGTTGCCAAGTCTGTTTTACTCGAAGACGATTTCGGTTTTGTCATGGCCGTGCTACCCGCAACACACCGGCTTTCGCTCGCTGATATCAAGGCATTTACTCACCGCAATCTGATGCTTGCTGCAGAAGATGAACTCGGTGAAATATTTAATGACTGTGAACTCGGTGCTATACCAGCCGTAGGTGATGCTTACGGTATGGAGATGCTGGTCGATGACAGTATTGCCGAAAAAAGTGATGTGTACTTTGAGGCAGGCGATCACCAGAACCTGATCCACGTTGACTCGGAAGAGTTTGCTGATCTGACCGAAAATGCAGAACGTCTCACGTTTAGTCACCACATATGATTTAACAATAATTTTACCGTTCTTAATTATCAGTTAAGGATACTCTGATAGTTAAGGACTACTATTTAAATACGTCCACCAGAGCCGATGAAGGAGAATCGCTATGAGCTCGGTATTAGAGCAGGAACGCCGCACCGGTCAGTCACCTATCCCAGCTGACATCACCCGCTTCATGAATACTTCGCAGACCCTATCGCTGCATCAGCTGGAAAGTTTTGGCTGGCACATTAAATTTGTTCGTCACCCGTTGTTTCAGCAGCCCGAAATTTTTATTGCCGATTCGAACAATGAAGTTGTTGGTATGCTACTTGAAGATGGCACTGTCTCGAATGACGATATGCCAACACTACGCTAAAGACTTATTCGACTAGCACGCTTAAATCCCCCAAGCATGACGTCACTTACTGTACCCAGCTTGCTGGGTACTTTTTTATGTCTCGTCGTGGCTGTGTTATCAGGTAGTGCTATGCTGTAAGAAACAATCAGTGTAGCGATCACAATGACAAAACCCGAACAAGCGATTACTGCCTATAGCGTTACAGCAGAACCTTTACAAATAGAAACGGGAAAACAGCAACGTGAGTGGATGGATAACACCATCGATCGTTTTGCCTACCGTTGTCTGCCGCTGGTCATTGCAAACCAGGCTGGCTGGGATTTACTTTGCCCCTGCACCTTTACCGCCGAATGGAATGGACTGGTAACAGCTGATTCTGTCAGTATTGATTTTGCTGACAAACCCTCACCTATGGTAACAACGCATTTTGGCTCAGGTGTGCTGACCTTTTCAGTGGGTTACCTGATGCAGACACCACCGCAGACCAACCTGTGGATCCGTGGACCAGTTAATATGCCCAAAGATGGTATTAGCCCACTTGAAGGACTGTTCGAAGCCGACTGGGCACCCTATACCTTTACAATGAACTGGAAGTTTACTCGTGCAAATCACCCGGTAAGCTTTACCGAGGGTGAACCGATTTGCCGTATCTTTCCAATGCCGCGCCATTATCTGGAGAGCTTCCAGCCAGCCATCAAATCTGTCAATGACAATCCTGATTTTAAAGGCGAGTATGATCAATGGAATGCGGCTCGCACAGAATTCATTCAGCAGCTTGGGGATGCAGAGTCCGATGCTGCACGAGAGAAATGGCAGCGCAGTTACATGAAGGGAGCAAAACCAGACGGAGCCATAGAACCCGATCACCAGAGCAAGCTCCATCTCAAGCCATTTATTACATAAATACCCTGATCTTTAGCAACATACTCTAAAGGTATTTAACCTGCAGCCGTCTAATATATAGGTAATCATTCGTCATAAATCAGGTAGCCTCATTGTTAAGCCAGATACGCCATCAACCCGTTCAACGAATGCTATTGCTGGGGCTCGGTATTGTCGCCATTTTCCCGCTACTGGTACTGGGAGCCCGCCTGTATGACGCCGCCTGGGATAATGCCTGGCGTGAAATCACAGAAAAACATCAGCTACTGGCCCTGAACCTGGCCTCACCCATCAGTATATATATTAATGACCATCGTGAGTCACTCAGCCTGCTTGCCAGTCGTATTAGTGCTGATAGTGAAAACAATCAGTCCCTGCTGAATGAAACCTCGCGGCATATTCAGGGCTACACCAACATCTCTCTGGTCGATATCGCTGGCAAGACACTGGCTCAGGCAGGTCAGTTACAACAACACCACAACATAGCGTCACTTACAAGTTACCAGAATGAAAAATGCTATCTGCTTTCCAGGGCGAATGGCACATCCCAGCTTTCCGGCATCAAGCGCAGTCCACTCACACAGGAACCAACGATTGTAATAAGCGAACCTGTTTTTGATGAAGGTGGCAACATCATGGCGGTACTGATGGCCGAACTGGATATCGCATTGATTGAATCATTGCGTGCCAATATTCGCTTCGGTATTAACGGTCACTCTGCAATTGTTGATGCCAGTGGCAAAGTCGTGGCGCATCCGAATCCCAACTGGATGGCGGAAATAAAAGACCTGTCACACCTCGACGTTATCAAAAACATGATGGCCGGTAAAACTGGTGTGACTGAGTTTTATTCACCCTTCGTCAAGGATGATATGGTCGCTGGTTACACCTCGGTACCCGATATCGGCTGGGGCATCATGGTACCGCAACCAAAACAGGAAGTGGCCAATCAGGTTAACACTTTACTGACATCGTATAGTGTGTGGGGCCTGTCGGGCCTGTTTATCGCAACGATTATAGGTCTGCTGTTTTCAAAATGGATCACCACTCCAATCAATCGCATTGCACAGGCCGCTATTAAAATCACTAAAGAGAGTGATAAACACCAGATCCCTGAACCCGATAAATGGGCGCCACTTGAAGTCAAGCAACTGTCTTTTGTCATTAACGATATGGTGCAAGGTCTGCAGGAATCCAGCCGCGTGAACCGTGAACTCAATGCATCACTACAGAAACAAGTTAATGAAGCCACCGATGAACTACGTAGATCAAACACGCAGCTCATCAAGCTAGCACAAAGTGATCACCTGACACTATTATCTAACCGCCGCTATTTTGAAGACTCCATGCAGAATTATCTGAAAGAAAATACCGGTGAAGTTATCTCGATTATCTTAATCGATGTAGATAATTTTAAGGATATCAATGATAAGTTCGGTCATAATGCCGGAGATCTCGCTCTCAAGGAAATTGCACGCCTGCTGAATGCCTCAACACGATATGGGGATGTCGTTGCCCGCTATGGTGGCGATGAATTTGTAGCTCGCTTCAACTGCGATGAACATGCTGCACAACGACGTGCAGAAGAACTACGTCGTGCGGTTCATGAACATACCATTATCTGGCAAGATAAAAGAATAAAAACAACGATAAGTGTTGGCGTACTGACCTGGACGTTACGCATGAATGAAGATTTCGATCAGATTATGCATGCCGCTGACAGCGCCATGTATCAGGCGAAACAAGCAGGTCGAAATCAGGTGTCTGTTTTAAAAGACGCGATGTAATCAGCTCTGTACTATCGGCAGTTCAATGTAAAAAGTGGTGCCCTTGCCAACACTAGATACAAAATCCACCGCACCATTGTGTTGTTCAACAATATGTTTGACGATACTCAACCCCAGACCGGTTCCCTGAACCTGACGGTTATCAGCAGAGGATGACTGTTCAAACTTGTCAAAGATAATTCGTCTGAAACTGTCAGGAATACCTTTACCATGATCGGTAACATTCACCCGGAGCATCGCGTCTCTTTCTTCCATAGATATTTCTACAATGCCATTCTCTGCACCGTATTTCACGGCATTTGATATCAGGTTAGTCATCACCTGAATAATGCGCCCAGTGTCGGCCATAACTTTTTTATTTAACTTATCACCCACAAAACTGATTTGGCAATGGAGTTTTTCAGCATAGGCCCGGTTCATTTCAATAGACTGATCAATAATTTCTGTAACATCGACAGGGGAGATCTCGAACTTCATCTTGCCAGCTTCTATCTTTTGCACATCCAGCAAGTCGTTAATAAGCATATTAAGGCGATCGCAATTGTTCACAGAAATATCAAGCAATTCCTTTGCCTTGTCTGACATATCACCGGCAACACCATTCGCCACCAGTGCAACGGAACCACGGATAGAGGTGATAGGTGTGCGCAGTTCATGACTCACCACGGAAAGAAATTCTTCCTTGTGCTTTTCAGCAGCGCGGCGGCGCTTTTCTTCATAGCGTACAAGACCAGTCATGAACGCAATAATGAGAAAAAATATCAGCAACACCACAACTGTAAACCAGATAACACGCGTCTCAAATCTCGTAAACAATTCAGGGGTATGCATATCGACTATCGTCCAGCTTGTATTCGGGATAGTCTGTTTTGTTATAATCCGTGCCTGTTCACTGTCAGTCATTCTAAAGTCGATGCGATCAAGTTTGTCGCGGGCACCCATCTCTGTTGCCTCAATAAGAAATGAAGCATCTTCTATAAGCAAGGCAACCTGATGATCCTTTGTCTGCGCACTCTTGATGAAACTGCCAAGCAAATCGGCATGAAAACTGATAAACATGATGTACGTATTAGTTTCTTCTTTAATCTTGGCCGAGATGTCAAAGTGATATACATCTGGATGAGGATGAATACGTGGCGACTGCGTACCAGTGTTAGCATAACTCATAAGATCCTGCTTACAGAGATCACCGACCAGTCCGTCAAAATCTTCAACATAAGGCACGCCTTGTGTATCTGCGATAGTGTATGAAAAATGATCGGGGAAATATCGCTTAATGCGTTGCTGGAATTCCTCCTGAATAGCAATATTATCCGGGTCAGCGGCAATTCTTTTTATATATTCAATATTATCCTGAGCAAATAGATAGACCAGGCGTTTACGCTCGGCAATAAAGTTCTCGACGATCTGTGCGCCCGATGAAACAGACTCCTGCGCAATGGCATTGTGATAATCACGAAAACTGTCTATGCGAGCATTGGCAAGAATGCCAAGCACTACTGCAACAAGCACAAAAACAAGCAGATTTGAAAGAATGGTTTTTGACATAACTATCAGCAAGTTTAGCTGATTTTCTGCAATTTACTTATGTCGCCAGCATGATCACGCCGAGGATAAACAACAGGCCGGCAAAGATCTTTTTCAGTGTTGCAACGGGCAAACGATGCGCCAGACGTGCACCGAGGGGCGCGAACAACATACTCGTCAGCAGTATCGTCACTAGTGCGGGAAGGTATACAAAACCCACACTATTTTCAGGTAGTGACTGATTTTGCCAACCCATCATGACATAACCCAGCGACCCCGCCAGCGCGATAGGCAAACCACAGGCTGCCGATGTCGCTACCGCCTTGTGAATGCTGACACGGCAAAACACCAGGAATGGCACCGTTAAGGTACCGCCACCAATACCAACAATACTCGACACCACACCAATGACTCCCCCTGCAGCAGACCTTCCCCAACTACCTGGTAAGTTGCGACCCGCCTGTGGTATCAGGCTAAAGCCCATTTGCATGGCCACGGCAATTTCAAACAGCGCGAAGATTGTGCGTAACAAATCTGATGGCAGCCCGTCTGCTATGAATGACCCCAGCAACGCACCGATAATTATTCCCGGTGACAAACTCACAACGACTGGCCACAGCACAGCCGCATGTCGATGATGTGCATAACTCGATGATACGGACGTCAACACGATACTTGCCAGCGAGGTGCCCAGCGCAAGGTGCATAATAATTTCGGAAGGTAACTGCTGTGCAACGAATAACCAGGCAAGTACCGGAACAATAATCAGCCCGCCACCAACACCTAGCAGTCCGGCGAGCAGGCCAGCCATGCAGCCAAGCAACATATAATAAATAAGAAATTCCACTTGCCAGTAGACAACGCTCAATCAATCAAACAGCGTCGATAATACGTGTAATGCTTGCCTAGTTATAGCCCCAGAGGATATGTAAATTTAAAGGCGTTTCCTGCGGCTTTTCACAGGTTTCTCTAATGGCAAATTCGGTATCGGATGTGTCACGGATAAAGGGATGTACATAGTGCCCGCCGGATGGGGTAACAAAGCAGCTAACGACCGGGTTCATTGAGTTATCTGAACAACGTCGAATGACCACACCAATTTCGTTATTGGCCAGCTTAACGAATGTGCCGGGAGAAAATATCCCCAGACACTTGATAAAGAACAGGGACAGCTCTTCATCGAACTCCTTACCCTTGGAGACAAAGAAATTCTTCAACGCATCCTTGGCATGAATGGCCTGGCGATAGTTACGTGTCGACACCATCGCAGTATAGCGATCGGCAATTGCTACCAGCTTGGCCTCAAGACAAATTTCATCACTTTGCAGGCTCGCTGGATAGCCCGAACCATCGACGCGCTCATGGTGTTGCTCAACAATACGTAACCATAGCTCATCCTTCACCCCAAGTTTTCTAAGTAACTTGAAGCCTTCGTCAGGGTGATCATAGATTCTGTCGCGTTGTTCATCGGTGAGTGGATCCGTCTGTGTGTGTAACTCTTCCTGCAATTCATTCATTGCAATATTTGCTGTCAGCGCACCAGCAATTAGCGAGCGCTGCGTGTCATCATCCATCTCGCGCGCACTTGCGACAATCGCGGCAATCAGCGCCTGATGGACAGGATGAATCACGGTATAACGGAAATCGTTATATAGATGCACAGCCCCCAGACCGGCATCGGGATCGGTTTTGCACAATTCCAGCACGTCATCGGAGATGCGCATAATGGACGATACAAATTTATCAGGATGCGCCTGATAGCTATCAAACACATTCTGCAAACGCCCACAAATATGCGTGACCATCTGGAAGGGGCTCAGATCCTGATCATCAAGATCAGGAAACTCCTCGTCATCATTGCTGGCGCCCTCTTCGGACTTATTACGAAACAGCCCGCGCTCCATAAGCACTTCGAGCTGATGCCTCGAATTCAGGATATAACCCTTGCGTAACAATAACTTGCCTTCACCATCAAAGACTGCCCATGGCAGCGCCTGGCCGACGTTGACTTCGTTCAAATTTATTTTTATATAGCTCATATTTTTTGTCGCGAATCCATAAAAAACAGGCAGTTATTCACTCATACGTGATCTATCGACACTCTGCGGAAAAATTTAAGGGAAAAATTAACTGTGTAAACTATTTATTCCACAAATCAGTCGATTGAAATACAGAAAAATCTGATTCTAGTGCACTTTTCCGGTTTAAACCGGTCAGTTTTGTGTGTATGTTTAGAAGAACTATATAAAGGAACAATTACATTGCCAGCAGCGAGCTGCACACCTCCTCGAGTCATCGGTCTGCTCACTGGCCTGCTTAGCGCTCTGTTAATCATGGCCGCTGGTGGCATAAGCCAGGCAAACGCTGCCAGCGAGGCCGAACTGAGTGCCCAGCGTAAACTGTTTCAGGCTGCCGAAACCAGCCTGCGAAAAGGCGCCTTGCGCCGCTATAACAAGCAACGCAATGCCTTGCATGATTACCCACTGGCAGGCTATCTGGATTACCGCTACCTGCGCAGTCGTCTGAATAAGAAAAACATTCCTCTGATTGAGCAATTCTTGCTGGATCATGCCGATTCACCGATTAGTGATCATCTACGCCGTCGCTGGCTAAAAAAGCTCGCCAGTACCCAGCAATGGCAGAAATATCTAACTTATTTTGCCGATCTGAACAGCACCACGCTGGATTGTTATCGCGTGCGTGCACTGATCGAAACCGGGCAGATAAACCAGGCCATGAAGCAGGTACCCGCCTTATGGCTCAGCGGTCGCTCACAACCGAAGACCTGTGACAGAGTATTCAGCGAGTGGGAGAAACGTGGCCACCTTAGTGATGACCTGATCTGGGCGCGTATTCGACTCGCCATGAAGGCACGCAAACTCAGTCTGGCAAAATATCTCTCTGGCAAACTTGATAAATCCTCGCAGCAATGGGTCTCCATGTGGCGCCAGGTACACCGCCGTCCTGCCACTGCACTCAAGCAGCGCAAGTTAAACAAGGACCTCCCTGTTACGCGTGAAATCATCCTGCATGGTTTACGCCGCCTGGCGCGACTCGATGCCGCCAAGGCATTGGCTATCTGGCAGCAAAAACAACCTCGTTACCAGTTTACCGCACAGGAGCGTAACGAAATATTTCGCAAGATTGCCCTGTCTGCGGCCTATCAACGACTCCCCGAAGCGCAGACACTACTCAGCCAGGTTGCCCCTGAGGTAGTGAATGAGCGTGTATCAGAATGGCGTATTCGTACTGCCGTTAAAAATAATGACTGGGACGCAATTCTCGATAACATTGAACAACTTGATGAAACACAGCGTAACGAAGATCACTGGCGCTACTGGAAAGCACGCGCGCTAACCTCACTCGGCTATAAACAACAGGCCGAGCAGATATACAGTCAGTTATCAGAGAAGACCACCTATTACGGATTCCTGTCTGCCGAATCACTTACCGTGCCGTATAAGATTAATGAGGAAGAAATTCCCCACACGCAAAAAGAACTCAAGCAAATAAAACAGGTAGCGGCGATTCAACGCGCCAGTGAACTGTACCAGTTAGGGCGCATTGTCAGTGCGCGACGTGAATGGAATCGTATGATCAAAACCCTGGGCGAGCGTGACCTGGAACTTGCCGGCGTCATCGCACACAAATGGGGCTGGCATGATCGCGCTATCCTCACCGTTGGCCGCACCAAACATCGTAGTGATCTGAATCTGCGCTATCCGATCGCGTTCAAGAAACAGGTGATGCGCCATGCGAAGAAACAAAATATCGCGCCTGCCTGGGTATACAGTGTGCTGCGCCAGGAAAGTGCCTATATGCAGGATGCGCGCTCGCCAGCAGGTGCCATGGGACTGATGCAACTCATGCCACGCACCGCCCGCAGTACCGCCCGCAGTCTGAAACTGTCGTTCAAGCCACGTCGCGATCTGCTCAACGCCAACAAGAATATCCGTCTTGGCACCGCGCATCTCAAACAGGTCTATAAAAGGCATAATGGACACTTCGTGTTAGCAACCGCTTCTTACAATGCCGGCAGTCATCGTGTTAAAAGCTGGCTACCAGAAAGTAGTCCGTTATCTTCCGCCGCATGGATAGAAAGCATGCCATTCAAGGAAACGCGCAATTACGTCAAGCGTATTCTGACAACGACCCCGATATTTGAAACCCGCCTGCAAACGCCCGTCACTCCGTTGTCAAAACATATGCTGGACATCAAGCCACAGTCGAAAAAATGACTCCTCAACACAAACGCGTAAGCATCATCGGCGGCAGTGGCTTTGTTGGCCAACACCTTGCCTACTATCTCGCGCGCGATGGCTGGGCCGTCCGCATACTGATGCGTAAACGCAAAGACCTGCCAGATATTCGTGTACTACCCGGCAGTGACATAGTGGTTGTCGATGTCTATAACACACAGCAACTACGACAGGCCATTACCGGTAGTGATGCAGTTATTAATCTGGTGGGCATTCTCAACGAACGCGGTGACAATGGCAGAGGTTTTTATGATGCCCATGTCACGTTAACCGATCGCGTCATTGATAGCTGTGTGCAGGCTGGCGTGAAACGTTACCTGCACATGAGTGCCTTGCATGCCGATGCTGCACATGGCCCAAGCCACTATCTGCGCACCAAGGGCATGGCCGAAGCGCGCGCGCATGATGCGGCAGCACGTGGTCTGCAGGTCAGCAGCTTTCGTCCTTCGGTAATCTTTGGTGAACACGACAGTTTTTTTAATCGCTTTGCCGCGCTACTGAAACTGATGCCCGGCGTATTTCCACTGGCCTGTGCCGAGGCACGCTTTGCGCCGGTATTTGTTGGCGATGTAGCCAATGCCTTCGTACAGGCACTACGCGACTCTGCTAGCATCGGCAAACGCATCGACCTGTGTGGGCCGAAGATTTACACCTTACGCCAGCTGGTCGACTACACGGCCAGGTGTATTGGGCGACAGATGCATATAATGGGGCTCAATCAGAAGCTCAGTCTGTGGCAGGCACGTGTGTTTGAATTCGTTCCCGGTAAACCGTTTTCGCTAGATAACTTTCGCTCTACCAGTATTGATAGCGTGTGTAATGATGATGCGCCGCTGGCTAAATATCAGTGCCACACCGCCGTTGAGGCCATCGTGCCCTACTACCTTGGTAAATCTTAACTGCCAGGCTTATTGCAACTGCTTAAAATACTGCTCACGTTGTGTAGGCGGCAAATCTCCAATACGTTTGACCTCTTTATAAAACGCAGTCAAATCACCGTTAAGATTCTGTAGCAGTTTTTCAAAGGCCGGCACCTTGTCGTAGTAGGTACCAATGGGTACCAGTGAGGCATTGTTGAGTGGCTTGCTAAAAAAACCATCGTAACGACGATACTCACCCCAGGGCGCCTTGAGTCGATGATAGGCCTGTTTTAGTTCGGCAAACAATGTCTGCTTACGCGCACGTTTGTGCTTGTCATTTAAATCTGGCCTGTCATACATTTGTTGTAACTTTTTACGGTAGGCAAGAATCAGTTGAATCACCTGCGCATCGCGTTGCTGGTTTAAGGTGTACTGCTGAAACAATCCCGGCTTGTTCCGAACATACAGCCAACGACGAGTACCGGCATTCTGCACCGCCGTGGCGAAAGACTCATTAAACACGGTGTCGTCTTCGATATACACGACCTGATGCGCGAGCTCATGAAACAGTAACGCCGCCAGCGCTGTCTCGGGATAATCAATGAAGGTATTTAGCAACGGATCGTTGAAATAGCCGATGGTTGAATAGGCTGATACGCCACCCATATCTTCATCAAAACCAATGGCGCGCAGGCTATCACGTCTCGCCTGTGCCTCTTCTTTATGGAAATAGCCCTGATAACTGATGCAGCCAACGATCAAAAAGCAGCTAGTCAATGCCTCGGTGGAAAATTCAGGTGCCGCAAACACATTCCATAAAACGTAATCACGCCCAAGATCAGCGTATTTGCGATAGCTGTTATTGTCGGGCAAGCCCAGTTCGGCGGAGGCAAAGTCACGTATCTGCTGAGACAATTGCAGTTGTGCCTTGAGCGTGGCATCCGCTGTTGTGTTAATCACCTCATCAACAGGACGCTGCTTGTCCCATATTTCCAGCTGACCACCAATCGACTGCGTATAATAGGCGAGCTGGCCACAGCCCTGCAGTAACAGGACAAAGAATAATAAAGGCAATGTAAAAACTTTTCTCATAAGGTAAATTTTTTACTTGGCGTGAGCACTATGCCACATTAGGATGTGATGATGGAAATCTATCTCGTCGGTGGTGCAGTACGTGATCAGTTGCTGAATCTTGAAGTCAAAGATCGCGACTGGGTAGTGGTGGGCGCAACGCCTCAGGAAATGCTCGATGCAGGCTATCAACAGGTCGGTAAAGACTTCCCTGTTTTCCTGCATCCTGACACACACGAAGAATATGCCCTGGCACGCACCGAACGCAAAACCGCACCCGGCTATAGCGGCTTTGAAATGCATGCCAGCCCAGATGTTACCCTCGAACAGGATTTACTGCGTCGCGATCTGACTATCAATGCCATCGCCCAGGATAGCGACGGCAATATCATTGATCCCTTTAATGGTCAGGAGGATCTCAACAACGGCCTGTTAAAACATGTCTCCAATGCATTCAGTGAAGATCCGGTACGTATCCTGCGCGTGGCGCGCTTTGCGGCACGTTTTGCACAATGGGGCTTCAAGGTCAGTCATGGCACCAATGCACTGATGCGCAAGATGGTCAGTAACGGTGAGGTCGATGCACTGGTGGCCGAACGTGTCTGGCAAGAAACACAGCGCGCGCTGTGTGAAGACCATCCAGCGGTGTTTTTCAAAGTACTGCGTGGCTGTGGCGCACTGGCCGTGTTGTTTCCAGAAGTGAATGCGCTGTATGGCGTACCTCAACCGGAAAAGCATCATGCGGAAATCGATAGCGGTATACACGTTATGATGGTGGTAGAAATGGCGGCGCAACTAACAAACGACCCCGAGGTGCGCTTTGCCGCACTCGTGCATGACCTGGGTAAAGCGACCACACCGGAAGACATACTGCCACAGCACATCGGCCATGAAGATCGTAGTGTTGATTTGGTCAACGCATTGTGCCATCGACTTAGAGTACCGAATGACTATCAGGAGCTGGCGGTACTGACGGCGAAATATCACACCCACTGTCATCGCGCGCTCGAACTACGTGCCACAACGATCGTTGATACCTTTAATGCCATGGATGCCTGGCGTAAACCGCAACGCTGCGAGCAGTTTTTTCTCGCCTGTGAGGCCGATGCACGTGGTCGCAAGGGTTGTGAGGACAATGCCTATCCACAGGCAGACTATCTGCGCAGTGCACTCGCGGCATGTCGTGATATCAATGCACGCGAGTTTGTCGACCAGGGTCTTGAGGGCAAGCAAATTCAGCAAGCCATGCGTGAAGCACGCATCAGTGCTGTTAAAGCCATCGCGAAACCATGACAAACGAAGGCATTCCGCGCAAGATAACGGGCTTTCATCAGGATGAAGAACAGCATTGGGTTGCCGATCTGGAATGTGGCCACACGCAACATGTACGCCACGACCCGCCCTGGCAAAATCGTGACTGGGTAACGGACAAAAAAAAACGTGCGAGCCATGTCGGTCGCACGTTGAAGTGTCGTGATTGCGTTAGGGAAGCAACACGTAAAAATTAAAAAATGCCGGGGCTGAGCAACCCCGGCAGATAAGGGGCGAGCTAGCCTATGTAATTTGCGACAGCGATAAGCCCTACCATGATTATGGCTAACGCCGTAACCGTTGCACCAATAATATGGCCCACTGATTGATCATTCATACTAAGTCTCCTCGTCTGTCTAAAAATTACTAAGCAACCTACGACTCCATCCTATCGGCCCCTGCAGAGAGTGATGTTGATCTGGATCAAGAAAATACCAGTATCAAAAAAACACAGTATTTCAATCGATTATTAAGCGCAAAACCAGCAATCGCCCCGCATAATTCAAGTATTTTGTATGCCTCTGGCTTGTTACACTATGCAGACGAAAACAATCAGGAATAATGCAACATGTCTCATTACGATCTCATTGCCATCGGCGGCGGCAGCGGTGGCCTGTCTGCGGCAGAACGCGCCGCCCGCTATGGCAAAAAGTGTGCGGTCATTGAAAGTAACTTAATGGGTGGCACCTGTGTCAACGTTGGTTGTGTACCGAAAAAAGTCATGTGGAATGCGGCCGGCCTCGCCGAGGCACAGCACACCGCACAGGACTACGGCTTTGACGTCACCCCCGGTGAACTGAACTGGGAAAAACTCATCGTCAAACGCGAAAATTATATCGGTGGCATTAACGACTGGTATGACAGCTATCTGGCAGACTCCAATATTGATGCGATTTTTGGCGAAGCCAGCTTTATCGATGCACACACGCTCGAGGTGAATGGCAAGCAGTACACGGCCGATCATATTGTCATCGCCCCCGGTACCACACCGAGTGTGCCCGACATTCCCGGTGCCGAACATGGCATTACCTCAGATGGTTTCTTTGAACTGGAAGAACAACCCAAACGCATGGCCGTCGTCGGCTCGGGTTATATTGCGGTCGAAGTTGCTGGCCTGATGAATGCGCTTGGTACCGAGGTCAACCTGCTATTACGTCGCGAACACATGCTGGCAAATTTTGATGCCATGCTACGCGAAACACTGATGGATGAGATGGGCAGTGCCGGAGTCAATATCATGACCAGTATGAGCATCGAAGCGGTTGAAAAAGCAGACGATGGTAGCCTGACCCTGCACTGCAGCGGTGGGCATAGCATCACTGGTTTTGATTGCCTGCTGTGGGCCATTGGCCGCGTCCCTAATGTTGATGCGTTAAACCTTGCCGCGGCTGGCGTTGCCTCAGATGATAGAAACTATATCCCGGCTGATGAATTTCAGAACACCAATGTGGATGGCGTGTATGCGGTCGGTGATGTGACAGGCCAGGCCGCATTAACCCCGGTTGCCATTGCTGCCGCTCGACGATTGGGTGATCGGCTGTTTGACAACCAGCCAGAGCGTAAACTCGACTACAGCAATATTCCCACCGTGGTGTTCAGTCATCCGCCGATCGGTACCGTCGGTCTGACCGAGGCCGAGGCACGTGAACAGCATGGCGATGCCGTCAAGGTATACACTTCGAGTTTCAACCCGATGTATCACGCCTTCACCAAGCACCGCGTACAGACCGCCATGAAGATCGTCTGCGTCGGCGCGCAGGAAAAAGTCGTCGGCATTCATATCATCGGCAATGGCGTGGATGAAATGTTACAGGGCTTTGCCGTGGCTCTACGCATGGGTGCGACCAAACAGGACCTTGACGATACCGTCGCCATTCACCCCACCAGTTCGGAAGAACTGGTGACAATGAGATAACGACTGAGATATAGGCCATGACAATACGACGCTTTGACGGCCACACCCCTGAGATTGCCGACTCGGCCTTTATTGATGACAGCGCCGTGGTCATTGGTGATGTTGTTGTCGGTGCCGACAGTTCCATCTGGCCACTCACTGCCGTGCGCGGTGACGTGGAAAGCATTCGTATCGGTGAACGCAGTAATATTCAGGATGGCAGCGTCTTGCATGTCACCCATGCGAGTGAGTTTGCCCCCAGCGGCTTTCCACTCACTATCGGTAATGATGTCACCGTTGGCCATAAAGTAATCCTGCATGCCTGCACGATAGGTAATCATGTGCTCGTTGGCATGGGTTCAACCGTGCTCGACGGTGCCGTGCTCGAAGATGAAGCCATGCTGGGTGCGAACAGCCTGGTCTCGCCGGGTAAAGTGCTCGAGGGTGGCTATTTATGGTTAGGATCTCCGGCACGTAAAGTGCGCGAACTGCGCGATCAGGAACGCGCCTGGCTACGTTACTCTTCGCAGCATTATGTCGATCTAAAAAATCGTCACCTGAATATCACCGATGCTAAATAAGTAAGTTCCGATATAAAAATATAATGGAATAACTTTCCGCTTACTCTGGTCTGTTAATGATAACCGTCTGTCGGTTTTTTATACGAAATAAGTGGCCGATGCCTGATCTGACTGGTAAGCTATTCAGTAATAACTGGAGGGGAAATTTATGAAGCTATTCATAGGAAACATTCCAGAGGACATCAACGATTACGATCTGCGCCAGTTCTTTGGCATGTTTGGGCATGACGATGCCAGCTTTCGCATCTACGATACCGGTGCATCGGGTGTGCCGATCGATTTCGGCATAGCGACCTACAACAATGCACAGGAAGCCAGACAGGCCATTAGCAATTTCCACAAGAAAGAGCTCAAGGGTCGGCCCATCATCGTGCGCGAATACGTGGAACGCTCTATATATAATGAACGCCGTGCACCAGCATGGGCAGCACAGCCTTATGATGGGCCTGAACGCCGCCGCTATGACAGACGCGCTGAACTCGGTGGTGAAGTGGGCGAGGCGATTACTTACTCAACGCATGCCTGAACGGATCTGCTGAATCACCGCTGAGGTTGACGGGCGCACACCGCGCCATAGATAAAACGACTCGGCCGCCTGCTCCACCAGCATGCCTAACCCATCGACGCACTGCTGTACGCCATGCTGCTGCGCCCATTGCAGGAACGCCGTTGGCTCATCCTTATACATCATGTCATAGGCCAGGCTATCGGCCGTAAAAATATTCTCAGGTAATGGCGGCACCTCACCCTTCAGGCTTGCCGCCGTGCCATTAATAATGACATCAAACTGCTGACCTGCCAGGGCATCAAAACCACAACCACTCACACTGCCATACTGGCTAAATGTGTCGGCCAGCGCGTCGGCCTTCGCCGCGGTACGATTGGCAATCATTAACGCCGCCGGGCATTCCTTTAACACTGGGAGTAAGACACCCTGCACAGCGCCACCGGCACCGAGGATCAGCACGCGTTTATCTGCCAATGACATCGCATGATTCACGGTGATATCACGCACCATACCGATGCCATCGGTATTATCGGCAAACATCGAACCATCATCGTTGAATTTAATGGTATTCACCGCACCGGCCGTCGCCGCGCGTTCGCTGCGCTCACTGACCAGCTCAAAGGCCTGTAACTTGAATGGCACGGTGATGTTCAGTCCCTTACCGCCACTTTGCTGAAAGTGTTTTACTGCTGCCGCGAAACCGTCTTCCGGCACCAGCATTGCTTCATAGGCGATATCCTGCCCGGTCTCGGCTGCAAATGCAGCATGAATCTGTGGCGACTTACTATGGGCTATTGGGTTGCCCATTACGGCGTAATGATCTGTCATGCGCGCATTCTACCGTAGCCACATGAAGCAAAGCCAGTGATGAAATGTATCAGTCTGAACTTTACTTGGCATTATTAAATAGTGGTTTCAAATTGCTCTGACACAGCATTTAATATCGGGCGCCTGTGAGGGGTATGGCTGAGATCAGCTTAATCTCGCCCAACATCCATGCTGGGCTCGAATCTAAGAAAACGTGCTTTGCTCTTCCCTGGCGCGCACGTTTTCAAAGACGCCGATCTCAGCCATACTCCGCACAGTCAGGTGCGAGTGATGCGCTGCAGCGTCATTCGCGCCGTCGCGATACAGGGATGGCAAGAGCAAGGCGCCATTGATGTGGGCGAGAAAGGGAAGTCGAGCCCACTTGAGCATGCAGCGTATACTCGCGGCTGACCTTGATGGTTCGTTCACAATCGATATATGCCCTGTATCAGTGCTACAACTACAAATTATTAACCATTCCATATTTTTTCATCAGCATGTCATATATTTACCTTGAAATGTCGATCATCTTGTATCAGACTGATTAGTAACAGATCAAAATTATGATGATTACTTACGTTTATCGCATCACAATCTGTTCTTTCCTGAGCCTTCCCGGTTCACAATCTTCTTCACGCTCTCATTCGCCGCCAAACATGTCGATCTCGACAGCGCTTTGCTGTGCGTTGAAGGAGACGACGTATTGAATCATCGACAACCATTACAGCAACCTACAGGTACTGTTTTATGATGAGCACACACTCGACATTGTCGAAAAGCAACGCAACCTCACCTTCTCCTGTTCACTACATTCTTGATACCAACGTCCTTATTCACGACCCCAACGCCGTCCTAAACTTTGAAGAACACCATGTCATCATCCCGATGACAGTACTCGAAGAGCTGGACAAACTAAAAAGTGGCCGCAATGCCATCGCCGCCGATTGCCGGCAGGCGATTCGTATTGTTGATGAACTCATCGGTGGCGCAAGCCCAGAGGAGATCGAACAAGGCGTGCCAATACCACGCGGCGACAAAAGTACTGCGACGGGCTGTATAACGATTCTTAACAGTGATGTACCTGATAACATCAGTGCATTACCGTTTCAGAATAATGATAACCGTATCATTAACCATATCGTGTTGTTACAAAAACAACATAGTGGCAAACGCTTTGTACTGGTCACCAAAGACATCAACATGCGCCTCAAGGCACGTGGCTGCGGCATTGAATCCGAGGACTACCATAATGATCAGGCTGTCGCGGATATTGAGCAACTCATTACCGGCTATGTGCAACTCGACTGTGACTTCTGGGATCTGGTCACCGAAGTAGAGAGTGAACAACACAACTATCGCACCTATCATCATATTGCCAAACTCGACGCGCTCAAAGATACCTACCCCAACCAGTTCATTATTGATACACATGGGCTGGTGGCACGTGTCGTCAGTGTAGAGGGTGATGCCTTAACATTGATGCACCTGGATCATGAACGCCTGATGCAGCAAGAGACCTGGAGCCTGACACCACATGATGTCTATCAGGCCATGGCCATGAACCTGTTACTTGATCAGGATGTCCACATCGTTAACCTGACCGGTTCAGCCGGTTCCGGTAAAACCATACTGGCACTGGCGGCCGCACTCGAACTGACCATTAATCAAAAGGCCTACCGGCGCATTATTGTTACACGCAGTATTCATGGGCTTGATAAAGACATCGGCTTTCTGCCCGGCACCGAGCAGGAAAAAATGGAACCGTGGCTGGGCGCTATCACCGATAACCTTGAGGCGCTGCATTGCAATGACGAAGACTCGGAAAGCAGCATCGACTTTGTCATGAGCAAGGTGCCGTTACAGTTCAAATCACTGAACTATATTCGTGGGCGTAGTTTTCAGAACAGCCTCATCATCATCGATGAATCACAGAACCTGACGCCGCATCAGATCAAGGCCATTGTCACACGTGCCGGCAAAGGCTCGAAGGTAGTGTGCATTGGTAACCTCGCACAGATCGACACCCCATACCTGAGCGCGACCAGTTCGGGCCTCACCTACCTGGTGGAACGCTTCAAAGGCTTTCAGCATGGTGGCAACATCACCTTGCAGGGCGTACCGCGATCTGTGCTGGCGGAATACGCCGAGACCAATTTGTAAAAATAACCTGACGGACTTACCCGACAGCCACGGACGGCATTTTACTCTCACATCAACCTGTCCGCCGGACTACGCACCGCACTGGCACCCTTTTGCATAACGTGCGTATAGATCTGCGTGGTTTTCACATCCTTATGCCCGAGCAGCTCCTGTACAGTGCGAATATCATAACCGGCCTCAAGCAGATGCGTCGCAAACGAGTGGCGCAAGGTATGTACACTCGCTGGCTTGACAATACTCGCGTTGCGAATTGCCTGCTTCATTTGTCGCTGGATATTTTTCTGATCCAGGTGATGGCGCCGCTTTATACCTGAGCGCGGATCAATGGAAAGATTCTTGGAAGGAAATACATACTGCCAGCCCCACTCACGCGGTGCATTAGGATACTTGCGAGACAACGCAAACGGCATGTAAACCGTACCAAACCCTGCTTTCAGATCAGCCTGGTGCAGATCACGCACTTTATCGAGATGGGTACGCAATGGCTCAATCAACTTATCGGGCAACACGGTAACCCTGTCTTTATTACCCTTTGCATCGCGTATCAGGATTTGCTTATAAGCAAAATCCACATCTTTCACGCGCAGACGCATGCATTCCATGATACGCATACCTGTTCCATATAACAGTGCATAGATAATCCATTTTGTACCTTCAAACTGCGCTAACAGAGCACGCACCTCATCAGTGGTAAGCACTACAGGTAAATGACGTGTACGTTTAGCCCGAACGACATCATCAATCCAGGGTAACTCGATCTCTAGCACTTTTTTGTAGAGAAATAATATAGCTGACAAGGCCTGATTCTGAGTTGATGCAGAAACACTTTGCTTCACTGCCAAAAATGTCAGAAAACTTTTCACCTCTTCACCACCCATATCACGCGGATGCTTATTATGATGAAAACGTGTGTAATACCTAACCCAGTAAATATAAGTTTTTTCAGTACTCGTGCTATAGTGATGTAAGCGAAGTACATTTCGTACTTGCTCTAACAGACGGACTACCGGCTTCTTGCCAGCATGGCTTTGGTTCAACATGACTGTCCTCCTTGACGATCGGGTTGAATATGTAAGTGGTTCTACAGAGTAAGTATCTGATTTTTTTGATCGATAATCAATTTTTCGCTAAACGACGGTATAATCACCCTCGTTAAAACATGAAAAAGGGAGCACAAGTAAATGATTCAAGGAAAGATTCACACCCTAAGCGGCATAATAACCCGCTACTATACCGTCATTAATCCCCATATATATAGTTATATGCAAAAATAAATTGAGCATGTTAAACGAACAACAACTTAAGACAATGTTTCCTCATCCTGATTCTTTTGAAGAGTCGCATTGGGTTAACTGTACGAGGGAAGAACTTAGAGATTTGATTATGGCCTTTTCCACGTTAGAAGCTAAGGAAGAAGAATCGGCAAATGCTCCTCTTTGGAGAAAAAGGAGAAAAGAAAGCATTTCTGTCTTTGAGCGACGCTTTGGTGCTGTACCAGATGTATTCCAATCAGATCAGCTTCCAAAACCGTTTGGTTCGGTTCTTTATGATAAAGAAGTTAAAGCTTGGTGGTAATTGCATATAACAAGTCGTTCAAAAACGCAGGCTTTGCCTGCTCCGACCCTCAAAAGCGGTGCTTTTTCGGGCCGGTTTAACTCAAACGTTAGGCGTCATAAGGAATATGCATGAAATCCTTTAAGGTTACATATAATAAAAATAAGCCTGTAATAGTGTGTCCAGAGGAAGTAAGTCATGCTCAAGTTAGCATAACTGACACACATCAAGATGGTGAACCGTTTGAAGTTAAAATTTGGGGTTACTTTTCAGACGAAGAAAAATATGATCAGTATATATGGTTAAATGAAAAACTAGATGTAAATGATCACGTAACTATAGAATGTGTCGATTCTGAATCTAGTGATAAGCCATTAGTGGTTGAGGAATTAGGTCCTTTAGTCCCTACATGTTCTTTTTGCCATAAAACTAAGGACGAAGTAACTTGTTTAATTGAGGCCGAGCATAAAGTTGCACATATTTGTGATGAATGCGTAGATGTGTGCCTAGGAGTAATTAAAGAGCATCAAGGCAAGAAAAATGACGCCTAACAATGCACCCAAATCTGCTCGTTCTACTCGCAGGGACGGCTTCGCCGTTAGGCCCATATAAAGGAAAGGAATAAGTATGCTGAAATATATAAAAGATAAAGGCATAGAATTTATTGTTGTGGTTATCCTTATAGGAGGCGTTGCTTATTCATCTACTACCGCATGGAAAAACGAAGAGAAATTAGGAGCAGTAGGTGAAGATATCAGAAGTATTAAAAAATCTATGATCAGTTTGCTTCTAGATGAAAAACCAAATAAGTCCACAATCGCAAAAGAGTTAATATCGGACACCAGTTTTTTAAAAGGCATAGATAGCTTCAAATCTGGAGAATATAAAGTCGCATATAAAATTTGGGAAAATGCAGCACAGAAAGGAAACCGCGATGCTGTTTACGCAATTGCAGTAGCAAATGAAGCTTTAGAAGGTAAATTGTCAGAAAGCAATTTGCCCAATATTGAAAAAGTTGAAATACAAAAATTACTAAAGGATGCTCCAAAAGTCATTGTAAAAGGTGGCGTTTATGTCCTAAGAAAAAAGAAAAACTAAAATGCCTAACAATGCGCCCAAATTTGCTCGCTTCACTCGCAGGGACGGCTTCGCCGCCCCTTGGCTTAGACGTTATACGCTAATAAACAAAGGATAAAATGTTTAAACTTCAGTCAACATTTGAATTGCTTCTCAATTTTAATGACACAACAAGACCAATTCGTATAGAAGTGTTTAGTATGACTGATAATCCCAAAATATACAGAGCACGTGTTTGGGATCAAAACACATACGATCTATATCCTACATTTTTAAATATGCCCCAAGATAATGGTGAGCAACGTAAAATGTATAGCAGTGATGAAGTTAATAGGGAAATTACAAATATTGTCGCAGAAGACATTTCGTTGATTACTGGCAAAGAATACCCAAACGAAGAAGCATTCGTTGAGTATGTTAATGGGTTAGTCATAGATTATCATGAAACATTTAATGACTAAGCGTATAACAATGCGCCCAAATTTACTCGTTTCACTCGCGGGACGGCTTCGCCGCCCCTTGGCTTAGACGTTAGAGTGCTAATGGAAATTCAATTTATAAGGTCTGAATTACGAAAGTTAGTATTGTTTATGGCATTCATTATTCCAGTTGCAATAGATGCTGTACTTACATACTTGCCGTATAGAAGCGGTGAACTGTCTAAAGGTGAGGGATTCATGGCTGGTTTAGTAATTGGCCTAATCATTATTTCACAGTACAAAGGAAGCACAAAAAAAGAAACATTTGCTGTGGTGGCAATCTTCACACCATTAATAGTTGTAGCTCTGCTACTAATGAGCTTATATGTTTCGTGTGCTAATGGCGATTGTTTGTAATGGGAAAGCACTCTAACAATGCGCCCAAAAATTCTCGTTTCACTCGCAGGGACTGCTTCGCAGCCCCTTGGCTTAGACGTTAGGCACAATAATGATCGGTTTAGTTATCAATTTCGTATTAATCATATTCTTTGCATATATGGCTTTCAGCATTATCAAAGCTACAATGTCTAGCTCTAATATCTTCACTGAGTTTGAGCAATCAAAGTCTTTCGCATGGTTTTCATTGTTGTTCCCACTAGGCCCAATTTTATATCTTGTCACCCTTTATAGGCTGGGTTGGTTAATAGCCATCCTCCTTATGCTCGCATGTTATTTGCCAGCACTAATAACATCGAAAATGAGAGCGAATACTTTTGAACGCGCAGGCACTGACAGAGTAAATAACGCTCAAAATTCAGCAATGAAAGCATTTGGCACAGCTATAGTGGGTGTCGTTTATACGACAGTGTTAATTGTGGCAAATATTATGAGTAATCTAAGTGCCTAACAATGCGCCCAAATTTGCTCGTTCCACTCGCAGGGACTGCTTCGCAGCTCCTTGGCTTAGACGTTATAAGTCTTTACGAGTTAATAATGAACAGTGAAAAAAGGCTAAAAAAGGAATTGGAAAACGGTGTTTCTTTCGAAGATGCTTTAGGGCTGTTGCGAAATGAAAAATATTCACCAATGGAAACAATAATCGCCATCCAAAAAGTTAAAAATGTCGGTCTTGGTGAAGCCAAGCAACTATTTTGCGAATCCAATTCATGGTGCGATGTTGCCGTCAAAGCCGACGCATTACACCAGGAAATAATCGAGTCGTTAGAAAATGAAAGTAAAGACTCATAACAAGGCGCCCAAGTTTCCGGCTACGCCGGCGGGACTGCTTCGCAGCCCCTTGGCTTAGACGTTATATTGAATAACCGATGATTAAAAGAATAGCAAAGCTTGCATTATTAATATTAAGTATTAGTGGTTGTTCTTATGAATCTGAGCCTAAAACTTTTTATGTGACCAAAGAACAATATGGGAATGATTGGCCATTCAAAATAGATAAAGGAAAAATAATTTGCTCAACCTCTTCTATTCTCCAAAAACCGCTTATTCTTTTTGAATATGATGATAAGAAATATCAGTTGCTACCTGACTCTGGCAAAATGAACCACGCACCAGCATATTTTTTATTTCAAGGAATAGAAAACTCAGAAATCAAAGATAGTGCGGCTTTTACTTACCGTGTATTACAAGAATGCAAATCAATATAACAATGCGCCCAAATATTGCTCGTTCCACTCGCAGGGACGGCTTCGCCGCCCCTTGGCTTAGACGTTAGGTCGCATAGAATGCTAAACAAAATAAGTTTCGAAAAGAAATTAGGCATTGATTCTAGCGATAAAAAGTGGCGCGGAATGAAAGTATTCACTGTTTCATTTCTTGTGTGTGCTACTGGTGCTCTACTTGCGTTTTTCGGCCTTGGTAAAATAGGTTACTGGGTTGTTGTTTGCGGCTTTTTCGGTTGCGCCATTGGAATGATAATGCATTTTAATGCAATGTTTTCAAGCCATGCCAAGTCAAAGAGGTAGTAATGCAACCTAACAATGCGCCCAAATTTGCTCGCTTCACTCGCAGGGACTGCTTCGCAGCCCCTTGGCTTAGACGTTAGGTGCCTAAAAGAAAATGGTAATTACTATTCAGGACGAGTTTGGAGAAGTGCTAAAGGAATACAAAGTACCTCCTCAACGAGAGGGCTTCGAGAAGGCAAATCTTGAAGGTGCTGAACTATCTGGTGCGCAATTGTCAGGTGCAAATTTTAAGGAGGCAGAACTATATTGGTGCTCCTTTTTTACTGCGAAATTGGATGGGGCCAATTTTGAAAACGCCAATTTACAAGGAGCCGATCTTAAAGAATCATCATGTGTAGGTGCTAATTTTAGAAATGCCAATATTGGGCGAGACAACCTTGGCGGTAGTTCATCTTTACAAGGTGCTGACTTATCTCAGGCAATATTAAATGGCGCAAACCTTGAAGGGGCAGAATATGACGAAAATACAAAATTCCCCAAAGGATTTCATCCAGAACCGAATGGCATGGTTTATGTCGGCACCTAACAAGGCGCCCAAATTAGCTCGTTCCACTCGCAGGGACTGCTTCGCAGCCCCTTGGCTTAGACGTTAGAGGGTTTTAATGGAAAACTTACCTAATGAAATAACAAACACAAAGCAAGCTGCATTTGCTATTACCTTCGGTATTTTTTGGAGGTTAATGCTAGTAATGATATTTTTTACAATAATTGGAAGCTTTATCACTTTTGATCTTAAGATTGAATATTTTTACATTTATTCAACTTTAGAATTAGTTACTCTTTTTGTTTTATTCTGGTTCATTATAAATAGAGTAATTAAAAATGGTTTCGGCACAGTTAAATACATTCTTATGAAAAAAGATGATTACAATGAGCTTGTCAAAAAAACTGAAACCCTCTAACAAGGCGCCCAAGTTTCCGGCTACGCCGGCGGGACTGCTTCGCAGCCCCTTGGCTTAGACGTTATGTGAACAACACAAGAAAAACTCTCATCTACTTTTAATAGCTCTTAGTAATAAATGCAGAAGCGAAAAGGATTAATGAACTCTAAGACCAAGACTAAAAGCTTCAAATATTATGCTTTATTTGGTCTTTTTTATTATGCCTTATGCATTTCTGGATGGCTGTATATTGATTATAACGATCATAAAAAATGGTCAAACTGGCAAAATATGGTCGCAAGTGGTAAACACCAACCTATCAAAGTAAAACTAACTCATATCGCTAAAATAGAAGAAACATCATCGAGAGCGCCATATGAGCCTGGTTATTTTTATAAAACCCCTACTTTTACGCATAATCAAGGTTGGCTTCGTGATTCAAATGGCGTTATGTATAAGGCATGGATTAGTCACGCAAAAGTCTCGACCGTAGATACAGGTCGTACTTACGAACTATACAAACTTGGCAATGTTACTATTGTCCCTGCATTTATTGATAATAAACCAAAACAATATGTTGTATCAGAAACAGCGAAAGGTGCTTTCGGAATCATATCGGTTATATTTTTAATATACTTTATTGCCATGTATTTTACGGTTAAATCGAATACTGGTAAAAAAACGTAAGTTAAGCCCTGTCGGGGAATACGTTTTAAACCACCGCAAATTGTATGTATAGTAATGTACATAACAACTTGTTCAAGTCCGTAAACGCCTAAACCGGACATATCGCCATGCCAGATAACGAAAAAATCAATTACGTCGAATTCCCTGCAAAGGATATCGATGCTACCAAACGCTTTTTCACGGCCGCTTTTGGCTGGTCATTTGTTGATTATGGTCCTGAATACACGGCTTTTAGTAATGAAGGTATTGATGGCGGTTTTTATAAAGCCGATAATTTCGCGTCAACTGAGAATGGTAGCGCCTTAATCGTCTTCTACTCGAAACAACTTGAAAATACTTTAGCCAAAATTCAAACTGCGGGTGGTACCATCATTAAACCAATTTTTTCATTCCCAGGTGGGCGCCGCTTTCATTTCGCAGACCCAAATGGCAATGAGTATGCCGTCTGGTCTGAACTGGAGACTTCATGAAAAAACGTACTCTGGCATTACTTTTCGCAAGCCACTGTGTCATCGGGGCAATAGGTTTTTCTGCCGGCATCTACGTACTGCCCATTCTTACCGCCCCACCTGCCCCCAGCGAGGCAACGATACAATCCATGTCGTCTCAGGCCGAATACACTGGGCAGTTTCGTAGAGATCTTACCGATAGCGATACCTTCCACTGGGGTGAAGGCAACGTATCAATCAGTACGAAATTCATTACCTTCATGGGAGAACTTGCTCCCGGGCCTGACTACAAACTGTATTTGTCACCAGAATTTGTAGAAACCGAAGCTGACTTTAAGCGCCTCAAATCCAGTATGGTGCGCGTCGGGGATGTCAGAACATTCAATAATTTTATTGTCGAGGTCTCGCCAGAGATTGATCCATCAAAGTACAATAGTGTGATTATCTGGTGCGAATCATTCGGTGAATTTATTACCTCTGCCCGGTATCAATAATGCCATGGATAATCAGTTAGATAAAAGGCTACATCTTTACCAGATCACGGTCATATTCAGTGTTCTGTTTGCACTGGTCGGGTTCTCATACAATGTCTGGCGCATGGAGGTCTCGGAAGAGAATAACAACATCCGCACGGCGTGCTTCGAGATGCTGCTTGAGCTGTCATCGTTGGAGCAATTAGTTTATAGCGCGCATTATGATAATGACATCAAGGAAGGTAGCCCCAGAAAGGGCTGGGCCAAGGTCGGCCTGATCAAGGATCTGAGTGCGCTGACCACCGATTCAATTGCAAAAAACGTGGTCTTGTTAAATGATGTATGGGCAATGCATTGGGGTACAATGGCCAGTCAACGTGAATCGGCCGACCAGATAGTGGCAGCAATTGATACTGTGCGTGTTGATATTAAACGCGTCATGCGCACGTTAAAATAAACCGCATATCCTTATGCGCTGGAGAATACGGACCGAATGTTTAAATTAATCATGATCGCCAGTGGTATTTCAGCTGGCCTTGCCGTTATCCTCGGTGCCTTTGCTGCACACGGACTCAAGAATAAACTAGAGACTGACATGCTGGCCGTTTTTAAAACCGGCGTTGATTACCAGTTTTACCATTCCTTCGCTATCGCCCTGGTGGGTCTGTCACTTCTTGCTCAAAATATTGAGCAGAGTATGTATTTAAACTGGGCGTTTATCTGTTTCGCTACTGGTATACTTTTTTTTAGCGGCTCACTTTACCTGTTAGCCTTAACCAGAAAGAAGATTTTTGGCCCCATCACGCCACTCGGCGGGCTGTTTTTTATTATCGGCTGGTTATTTTTCATCCTTCACTGGGTGAATTAAGGAGTACTACCATTGGATAGTCATTCGAACAAAAACAGCAAACTGCAATCTATTAAAGTTGATGATATCGATATCGCACTTAAGATGCTCACGCAGCATCTCGATGCACAGGCTATCAGCCCGTTAGTCTCGGCACTGGAAACTCTCAAAACAGAACCACAAAACGAGGCCTACCAACAACAGGTCATCACGGCATTCGATGGGCTCGGTATCCTGCAGGGCGCGGCATTAACCTATGCGCCGTATCTTAACGTGTTTGTCTCAAGCGACCCATTCGGCGATTAAGCTTAAAGCGTTTCAAAATGAAGTTTGTCTGCTATACCAATTGGGCACAGCTGCCTGATAGTGCTAATGCCCTCTTCACACCGACACAGCAAAATAATGTCTTTCTGTCGCGTTCATGGTTTGAGTGCCTGACGACTCATGCTGTCGATAAAGAGCATACTCTGGTGCTAGCCTGCGTAGTAGAGCAGGACAAGGTACTGGCGTTGCTACCGCTGATGGAGAGTGCTGGTAGTAAAACCTGGTATGCACTCAAGCATGGGTTTACGCCGCTCTATAACTTGTTACTCGTGGATGATGATCAGCGCGATGTGCTTGACTGCCTGGCCCAGGGCTTGCGTCAGCACTTAGTAAAAGGCCTGCTGCTGGAGCCCGTTGCTGACGATGATAACAAGCTCAACAACTTAAAAAGCGCGCTTGAAAATGCTGGCTACCATTGCGAATACAATTTTCGCCACTATAACTGGATCTATCGCCTGCAGGGGCAATCTTATGAAGCGTATATAGCAGACCGCCCGGCGCAACTGCGCAATACCATCGCACGCAAACAACGTAAGCTTGAACGCGAACACGGCTATGAGATTCGCCTGTATACGGGTGCTGAGGTGCTAAATCACATGGCGGATTACTATGTGGTCTACAATGCCAGCTGGAAACAGAACGAAATTAAAAATGCCGGCTTTCAGGATTGTTTTGTTGAACGTTTTTCACAGGCGGGCTGGTCCAGGCTTGCGATACTGTATACCAAGGAGCAACCAGTGGCTGCACAGCTATGGTTTGTTCACAATGCCAAGGCAAGCATCTTCAGACTTGCGTATGATAAAGCATGGAGGCAGTATTCAACGGGGTCTATACTCACCAGTTACCTGATGAAATATGTGATTGATACCGACAAGGTGGCTGAGATCGACTTTCTGACCGGTAATGACACCTATAAACAGGACTGGATGTCACAACGCAGGCAACGATATTTGTTAAGCTGTGTGAATAATGACAGGCCGGCAAGTCGACATAAACGGTTTTTTGAAACACTGCAGCAGATGCTGAAAAGACGATAAGGAATTAACATGAGACAATTTATTTTGGTTTACCTCGGTGGCAATCAACCACCCAGCGAAGAGGAAGCGAACCTGCACTATAAAAAATATTTTGAGTGGCTAACATCGCTCGGTGATGCTGTCGTCATTCCGACTATTCCGTTAAAAGATACCACTACGGTTAGTCCTGAAGGCGAAATTAATGAAGGTGGTAGTAGCGCCATGTCCGGTTTCACCGTGCTGAAAGCCGAATCGTTACAGGACGCACTCGCCATTGCGCGGCAGTGCCCGTTTCTTGAGATAGGTGGTTCGCTAGAGGTCTCAGAGATGATGGAAATGCCGCTGCAGTAAAACCTGATGCCTGGGACGCGTCACGGCGTCCCTTAGCTAACGCGTTACGAAAAAACTCCCTTTAATATCACAAAGAAGATTATCGCCAGTATTGCGCCGGCAGGCAGTGTCACGATCCACGAGATAAAAATCGTCTGCACCATGCGTAGATTCAATGCGGCGATACCACGGGCAATGCCCACACCTAACACCGCACCCACTAAGGTATGGGTTGTCGATATGGGTAACCCAAAACCAGAAGCGACTACGACGGTAGTAGCGGCTGCTAAGGTTGCGGCAAAACCACGGCTTGGTGTTAATTGCGTAATACCCGTACCGACGGTGGCAATCACCTTATGTCCATAAGTCACCAGACCGACCACGATTCCGGCGCCACCTAGCATCAGTATCCACGGGGATAACGGTGCTTTCTGTGCAATCTCACCACCACTGTTTACGATACTCAGCACCGCGGCAACCGGACCAATCGCATTCGCTACATCATTCGAACCGTGTGCAAACGCCATCGCGCAGGCCGTGATCATCATTAATACGCCAAAGATTTTTTCTACATTGGTAAAGTGAAAATCTTCATCGGCATCGGGATCGAATTTCAGGCGCTTAATTGCAATCATGCCAATCAGCATAATAATAATGCCTATGCCCACCGCGATCAGGTAATTGGTCTCCAGGCTCAGTTCCAGTTTGAGATGTTTTAGTCCTTTGGTAAGCGTGACCAGTGACACAATGAAACCCACCAGAAACATATAGAAAGGCACATACTGTTTGGCTTTTTCTAATGGTTTTTTGGTCTGCAAGATCAGCCGTTGCACACTCACAAATAATAAATAGGCAATCGTGCCCGCCAGCACCGGTGACACGACCCAGCTCATCACAATGGATCCGACCTTGTCCCATTTCACCACTTCCATGCCAATACCAAATGCGGCAAAACCAACAATGGCACCGACGATCGAGTGCGTCGTGGAAACCGGCCAACCCATACGCGAGGCCACCATTAACCACACACCGGCGGCAAGTAATGCGGCAAGCATGCCGTACACCATCAGTTCAGGTGAGCCGCTGAGTGCCGAGGCATCCAGCATGCCTTTACGAATGGTCTGTGTTACCTGACCACCGGCGAGGTAAGCACCGGCGAATTCGAAAATGGTAGCAATGATAATCGCTTGCTTGATCGTCAGTGCGCCGGATCCGACGGAGGTACCCATAGCATTGGCGACGTCGTTCGCACCCACGCCCCAGGCCATAAAGAAACCGAACAGACAGGCTAGAATAATGAAAATTGTTGCGTATTCCACGGTGAAACTCCTGAAATAGAATTCTTATTATTTTGCGAGCATCAGTTGCAGGCGGCTGCCTACTGATTGTGCAATGTCACCGAGATCACCTATCCATTCGATAATGCGATACAGGAACATCACATCAACTGGTGGTAAGTCTTTCTCTACGGCAAATAATTTGGCACGTACCTCGATCTGAATCGCATCGGTATCACTCTCAATCTTGCCTAATGTTTCGATCATGTTATTGACGAGTTTTACCTGTGCACCGCGAAAACCGGTTTCCACTAGTTCGTCGAGCTCATTGACCACTTTCTCTGCCTGGCTGGATGCGTCAATGCCGCGTACCACAAACTCCTTCATGGATAGTGCGATCGACTCGGGAAGATCCATCTGCCGTCCTAAGATAAGACCAGCAATATCTTTGGCCTTGTCGGCAATATTATCCTGCATGTTCAACACGCCTAATAGATCGCGTCGTGACATGGAGCTGAACAGGCCTTTGGGTAAATTCAGACGCAGTTTTGTTTTGATAGCATCAGCTTTACTTTCTAACTGATCAATCTCGTTATATATGCTGTTAGCCTTATCCCAGTCTTTACTGATAACGGCATCAAAAAAGGGTTCAAGCTGTGCCACACAGGCCTGTGCTTTGGCCATGTGCTTCTGCAGGGGCTTAACCGGGGATTTTCCAAACAAACTATAAATGGGGTTTGGCATCGCTATACGCCTCAATCATTTTTATTCTTGTAGGGTTTATTGTACTGCGTGAAACCCCGCTTGCGCAGATTTTCTTTTAACCGGCATCACGCAACCACTCAGCGACCTGTTTCGCGTAGTAGGTCAGAATACCGTCGGCACCGGCGCGCTTCATACTTAATAATGTTTCCAGTACAACGGCTTGCTCATCGATCCAACCTTGCTGTGCCGCCGCTTTCAACATCGCGTATTCACCACTCACGTGATAGACAAAGGTCGGCGCGGCGAACTGATCTTTGACACGGCGTACGATATCCAGATACGGCAGGCCGGGTTTTATCATCACCATGTCGGCGCCTTCCTGTAGATCCAGACTCACCTCATGCAAGGCTTCGTTACTATTGGCTGGATCCATCTGGTAGCTGTACTTGTTACCGCCACCGAGATTGGCTGCCGAGCCCACCGCATCACGGAATGGCCCATAATAGCTGGAGGCATACTTGGCCGAGTAGGCAAGTATGCGGGTATGAATATGTCCGGCATGTTCCAGTGCCTCGCGTACGGCACCAATGCGGCCATCCATCATGTCGGACGGTGCCACGATATCGGCTCCGGCGGCTGCATGTGACAAGGCCTGCTTCACCAGCACCTCGACAGTTTCATCATTCAGAACATAACCACTGGCATCGATGAGACCATCCTGGCCATGCGTGGTAAATGGATCCAGTGCCACATCGGTAATGACACCTAAATCGGGACACGCCTCTTTGACGGCACGCACGGCTCGCTGTGCCAGACCATCCGGATTAAACGCTTCACTGGCATCTTCCGTTTTCACTTCATCAGGTGTCACAGGAAATAACGCGATCGCAGGGATACCTAATGCGACAAGTTGTTTCGCTTCTGCCACCAGATCAGCAATGTTAACGCGCTCGATCTCGGGCATTGATGGCACGGCTTCGCGCTGCTGATCCCCTTCGAGGACAAACATCGGGTAAATGAGATCATCGGTTGTCAGATGGTGCTCGCGCATCAGGCGACGAGAAAAATCATCTCGGCGCATGCGACGCATACGTGTGCCAGGAAAGGCAGCACGATCAGTTACGGGCTTGGTCACGCGTGTCTCCGCAATGCATTGATAAATAGGCCGTTACTATAACGCATGTTGGGCCGCTCATGCGATGCATTACAGAGAATCCGTGGCTGGACGCTCTATATAGATGTGCCAGACATCATTTCATCTCTGGCACCTTTTTACTTACAATTCTTGATATATCTGCTAAGGTTATCTTATGTATTCCTTAAATAAAGCTTTTAAAACAATAATTATCAGTGGTTTACTTGCCTTATTCATGACCTTGCCAGGTACGGCAAATATCAGTCGCCAGGCACCAGATTTTGAAATCAAGAACCTCTCTGGCAAACCGGTGCGTCTTGCTGACTTACGCACAGATGGCAGGGTACTACTGGTATTCTGGTCAACCCGTTGCGGTTACTGCAAGCAGATGATTCCGCAGTTCAAGGCGATTGAAAAAAATTACCGCAACAAGGGTGTCAGACTTGCTGCGGTGAATATCGGCTCAGAAGACAAGCCAGAGGTATTGAGATATGCCAACAAATTTAATCTACCGTATCTGGTTCTGAACGATGATGCGCAAAAAGCGGATCTCGCAGAAAACTATGCTGTCGTCGGTACACCTACTATCATCCTGATAGAGCCAACAGGCGAGGTCAGTTATCGGGGGTTCAAGCTGCCTGACCTGACCGACAGGATCAACTAGCCGTCCATTTGCTCACTGACCCAGGGCTCCAGCATCGCAGCAACAATCGTTGCCATGAAAATCTCTGCGGTCGTGGTTGCGCCAAAACCACCAATCCAGTGGATCATGCCGTTAATGAATAACACACCAACCGTTGCGTAAATAAGTTTCTGTAACATCGTCATGCTCCTTGTGTTAAAACTGTGTCTGATAGTGCTAACGGACGGGGTGACGCTGAAGAGTGTGAGTCAGCTCGCATTAACGCTGTGAATAATCCCGCAAGTGGTCGTTTTTACTAGAAATTGTGAGCCAGTACTCACTTTTGTGGCAATTTTCAGAAAAAAGTGACGCATTGCGACAGAAATCACAATAATATCAAGCTTTTATAATAGTAAAAAATATAAGCTATTGTTTTAAATAATCTTTATAACCACAAACTATGATGATTTTTCGCCTTATCAGCCAGTACATGGCCATCTGGACGCTCATTGGTGCCGTGCTGGCCTACTTCCAGCCGGGCTGGTTTCTGATATTTGGTGGTGTTTTTCAGTGGCTGTTTGCCGCGACGATGTTCGCGCTCGGTGTCGTCATCGAACCCGACGAACTACGCACCACGGTACGTGAACCGCGCCAGATAGGGCTCGGCCTACTGACCCAGTACCTGGTTATGCCGACACTGGGATTTACCGCGGCTGTCTTAAGTGGCCTGCCCGAAGCCATCGCGCTGGGCTTGATTGTCGTCGCCTGCGCTCCGGGTGCAATGGCCAGCAATGTCATTGTTTATCTGGCAGGAGGTGCGGTGGCCTACTCGGTTGCGCTGACGATGGTCGCGACCATGTTATCGCCACTAGTAACACCTGCACTGGTCGAATGGCTTGGTGGCGCCTTTATGGACATCCCGTTCTGGCCAATGATGCAGACCATCTTCTATATCGTCGTAATACCGCTATTTTTAGGGATGTTGCTGCGTGGCCGTCTTGGTAAAGCCTTGCCTGCTGCGAAACAGGTGGCGCCAGCGATTGCCGCGACCAGCATCATTATTATCTGTAGCTATGCGGTGGCGGCCAACCAGGAACGTATCCATAGTGTGTTTCAGTCTACCGATGGTGCGGTGCTGGTGGCGCTGGTCGTCGGTCTAAATGCACTGGGCTATCTATGTGGCTACGGGCTGGCGAAACTGTATCGCTTTGATCGCCGTCATCGGGTCGCGCTGACGATCGAAATTGGCATGCAAAACGCCGGCCTTGGCGTGGTGCTGGCACTGAAACACTTTTCCCCCGCCACCGCCCTGCCAGCGGCGTTATTTGCCTTCTGGTGCGTACTCACCGCCGCGATGATGACCTTGTGGCTGCGCCGCAGTGAAAGTAAAACTCCCATAAATTCATTCACTTAATATCTCTGTATTAATCCTCCAGGCAACCTCCGTAAAGGCCTGCTTGCTTTAGTTTTCAGGCATTTGGCCGACATAAATGCTGATATCTAAAGATAGATGTGCGGGTAAGCCAGTAATGTTGGAAAAAATCAAAGTACCTACGGATGAGTTAAAGGTCGGGATGTATGTCCATGAACTCGACCGCCCGTGGCTGGATTCGCCGTTTCTGTTTCAGGGCTTCATCATTGATAGTAAGGAGGTACTGCGCCAGTTACAGGAAACCTGCATCTATGTCATCGTTGACCAGCAAAAGACTCGGCTCGATGCAGGTGAGGGATTTAGTAACATTACCGACAAGGAAATGAACAAACAGTTTGATCCGGAAGCAAACAGTCCACCGCCAGTGAGCGTCAGTTTTGAACAGGAATCTCAGTTAGCCAACACCATTCGTAACAACACCTTCATCTCACTCGGCAACCTTTATAGTGCGCTTGCCAGAAAGAAACGTATCGATGTGAAAGAAGTGGTGACCAGTGTCGAACAGATGGTCAAGAGCGTCATGCGCAATCCGGATGCACAATTATGGCTGAGTCATCTGCGTGACATCAGTGTGCACACTGCACTGCACAGTATTAATGTCTGCATTCTTGCATTGAGTTTTGGTCGTCACCTTGGGCTGAATGAACGCGAACTCGCTGAACTTGGTGTCGGTGCGCTGTTACACGATATCGGTAAACTACGCATGCCGAAAGATATTCTTAACAAGCCCGGCATACTGGACGATCAGGAGCTTGCGTTGATGCGCCGTCATCCGGAACTGGGCGTCGAGTTACTGCAGGAGCAAACGCAGGATCTGTCGCAGAGCAGTCTCGATGTCATTCGCTATCATCACGAACGCCCTACAGGAAAAGGCTATCCCAAAGGCCTGAGTGCTTTGCAACTCGATCTGCTGCCGCAGATTGTTGGCATTGTCGATGTCTATGATGCGATCACCAATGATCAGGCCTATCGTCAGGGCATGGCCACAACGGATGCGCTCAGCGAGATCTTTCGCAGCCGTCATGATGAGTTTGATAACACGCTCATTGAACAATTTATTCAGTGTATGGGTACCTACCCTATCGGTAGTGTCGTACAGCTGTCTAGCGGCGAAATCGGTATCGTCATGTCTACCTCACAGGGACGCCGACTGATGCCAAAACTGAAAGTCATTATGGATGCCGAGCAACAACTGTATTGTCCGGCTAAATTTCTCGATCTCTACCAGCTGCGTAATGAAGATGGCAGCGCCACTATTGATATCAAAAAAGTGCTTCGACCTGCTGACATTGGTATTAACGTCAGTGATTTCATTCAACAGGAACTGGCACCGGAACTGGCCAAACAGGTATAGATGCGATGCATGAACTGATGGTGGAGATAAATGAGAAGCTCATAAATATCTCAGAGCGCGTGTTTCTGTGGATCAATCTGGCATTTGCTACATTGATTTTACTATTGCATGGCATCCCGTTATGGATCACCTTTATTCGCGACGTCGATGATGGTGAGATGATACGTCAACTTGCCCTGTTTTCATTACCGCTAACAAGTGTTGTGATCATTACGGCCATCATCGGCTTGTACCGAGAACGACTCTCCACAAGCATGCTGAAAATACAGGGGTCCATCCTGGCGATATCAGGCATGTTCATTCTAATCTGGGCACTCGACCTGATTATCAATGGTATTAAGGCGCAACACTTTTCCTGGCAGCTGGGCTTTATGACTGCCTGGATTACCTATTCAACATTAGTGTTTTGTCGCAGCTGTTTCTCTGAGCACCTGCGTGACAAGGTCATGGTGCTGTATACCACAGCTGGTGTTGGCGTTCTTGCCATGGCCATCGATGTAGCAGTCTTCGTCAAAATGTTTGCACAGTTTGATCAGATGTTTCTTCGCTAACTATCTCGCCCCCTCATTGCGCTACGCTGAGTCCAGCGCCTAATTAAATAGCCCTGATAGGCACGTGTCAGAATTATTTACCATATTATTAATACCTTAAACTAAGGTAATACATTTAAATATCAATTACTTATCATATTTCTGTGCATTAATTAATCAATAAACAGGTTTTATATTGTCATACAATTATACAGTTTTACTTATAGGGTAATTCTTTATAAGCATAACGTATTGTTTTTATTATTATTATTATCTTTGGAATGATAATTGCTGTATTTACTACTAAGTCTGCCTAAGTAGATGCTTTATAAAAAAGCACACGGTGTTTCATAGAATGAAACCAGCCAGGTACGGACAGGAATAAGTTTGGAAAACTTTTTATTAGGGGAGCACACATGATTATCAAACACTTCAATAGAGCGCTAGCAACAATCGCTTTACTTCTTTTCTCTCACACTGCCAGCGCGATATTTATGAGCAACGGCCTCGGCGATGGGTTTCTTAACACTGATGGAAATACCACTGTTGATGTTCGTAATGTGGGCCAAAGAGGCCTCGTCAACTGGGTTGTTGACGGTGTCGACCAAAGCTTTCAGGACTGGTTCTGGGTTGGTAATGGCACAAACGAAACCTCGATCGATAACTTTGCACAGGGCCCTGCTGCAATAAACCTAAATACAGGTAACCTAACGCTGTCATTTGATTTAGGTAATAGTATTTCACTGGCTATCGAGTACTCAGTAATCGGTGGTGCGGCAGGCTCCGGTCAATCTACCGTTAACCAGCATGTCACTGTCACAAACACGCTAGCTGGCCGAAATGGTTTAGATTTATTTCATTATGTTGATCTGGATCTGGCCAATTCTTCTGGTAATGAATCGGCCACGTATGATCCACAAACAGGACTGTTTACCCAGTCAGATATAGCGAATGATACGCTTGCTGAAATTTCCAGTTCATTGCTTGCTGATACATACGAAATATCAAATTTCTCAGGCTTGCTTACTTCATTGAATGATGGAGCGGTGACAACACTTGCCAATAACACTTCAGCAAACAATATTGATGTCACAGCAGGATTTGAATATCGGTTCCGCTTCGCTGATGCGGGCTCAATCGAGTTTGATATCACCAATGTGTTGAATCCTGTACAGGTACCTGAACCTGCTAGTCTTGCTCTACTATCGTTAGGTTTACTTGGTTTTGCAGCGGCAACACGCCGTCGTAGAAGAAACTAAAGCAACATTTAGAAGCAAACAAAAAAGCAGCCTTCTGGCTGCTTTTTTTGTGTCCGCATAACATGATGTGGTTTCACTATAAAACGTATAATTAGGTTAGATATTGGCTAACTGGCTGCTAACATCGCTGAGTATTGCTTGCGTTAGCAGCAATCCCTTTTCGACACTAGCAAGACGCGCATCACCATAGATACCATTCGGACAGTAGTTCGCTGCTTGCGGATCATCAATCGTAAACGCCCCCGCCTGCTTCGTTTCGCACATACCTTCCGCCATCAACTCTTTGCGCACAAGCTCTGGATACAGCGCCAGCATGATCGAGGTTTCTTCTTCATCGGCATGTCCACCGTCATGATTTTCGATACATCGCGCTGACGCCTGTTGATAGGCCTCACCATCATAAACATTAATTAACTGAATATCGGCCTGTTGCTCAACTAGCTGCTGTAACGCCGGTATCGTGCTAATACCGTTATTGATTATTACGCGCCGTGTAATACCAGCACGTTGCATGCTTTCAAGAACGGACATTACCGTTTGCATAAACACAGATTCATCGACAGACACTGAGCCATGATAGTTAACAAAGGCAGGGTAATAGGCATAACCAAGTATTGGCCAGATACGCAGCGGCTGTGTTTCACACAGGCTGTTCATCAACCACTGCATTTGCAGGTAATCGGTGTTCATTGGCAAATGCGGACCATGCGCCTTACTGGCAGCCGCAACGGGTAACATGCCGATATTATTTTCTGAGATGTGCTGAGCCAGTTCAGTCCAGTACTGTTCCGCGATCCAGCATCCGGGTTGTGTCATTGCTGCCCGCCATGTTCTGATTTTCGTTAACACTCATGCTACCATGAGCACAGATAAAAATTACCTCATCAACATGAAAAACCTGCTGCTCGTCATCACGCTTCTGTTTAGCCCCTTTGCTCAGGCCGACAGCCTGAACATTGCCGTCGATGATGAAACCGAGATACCGGTACAGACGTTTAACGCATCCGGGGACAGCTTATACATCTGGTTACCATCCGAAGCGGGCTTTCTGCCAAATGAATATCAGAGTGCACGCACTCTGCAACAACGTGGCATATCGGTGTGGTTTGCCAACACACTGGAAGCACGCTTCCTGCCAACCGCACCGAGTAGTTTACTGAAGATCCCGGATAGTGATGTGCAGGCACTGATTGACTATGCATTGCAAAACACGTCTAAAACTATCTATCTGGTAGCTCAGGGGCGTGGCGTTATCAGCGTGCTGCGTGGTGTCGCACGTTGGCAGCAGACCAGTGCCAATACGCGCTTTGGCGGCAGTATACTGATCAGCCCACAGTTGTTTGTCGCGACTCCCGATCCGGGTGTGGCTGCCAACCTGATGCCGATTGTCAGTAGCACCAACCAGGCCTTGTTTATCATCCAGCCGGCCTTATCGCCTTGGTGGTGGAAACAGCCTATCACGATTCCTGAACTGCGCAAGGCGGGTAGTGATGTCTATCACCAGACACTTAGCGGCGTGCGGGATCGTTTTTATTATCGCCCGGATGCCACTGCACAGGAGCAGGCCACGGCACAACTACTGCCCGATGTTTTGGCGCAGGCTGGTTTCCTGCTACGCAGTTTTGCCGGCAAGCGCGCCTTTCGCCAACAGCTGGCGCGCAAGGCAGCACCCACTATTGAGAAAAAAGACCGTCGTCTACGCGCTTATCAGGGCAATCCAGCCCCGCCTGAGTTACGCCTGCTCGACATGCAGGGACAGACGATTGATCTACAGGCCATGCGCGGCAAGGTCGTGCTGCTAAATTTCTGGGCCTCATGGTGCCCACCGTGCGTCCATGAAATGCCATCGATGCAACGTCTCTACGACAAATTTTCACGCGATCAATTTGAGATCCTCGCGGTTAACATGGCCGAAGACAAGGCCACGATTCAGCAATTCCTGCAGAAACGTGTCGCGGTAAATTTTCCCGTTCTACTGGATACCGATGGTGCAGCACTGCGCCGCTGGCAGGTGTTCGCCTTTCCAACGTCCTATGTCATTGGGCCAAATGGCAATATTCGCTACGCGCTGTTCGGTGCGGTGGACTGGGATAATGCTGAAATCGTCGCACAGATTAAGGGGCTACTGCAAAAATAGCCTCGAGACTGTACCTGTAGCACAATTGTTGTATAGTGAATCGTCCAGGAATAAAGGGACGGATTCATGCAAACAATAATAACTCGCCTTTTCTACGGCATTTTAATTAGTGTACTGATCTCCGGCTGTGAACTGCTGCAGCCACAGGAACCCGCAACACCTGCCCCTGAACCACCACAGCAGACAAACAAGGTAGCCCCGCCGGTAAAACCCGTTATTCGTAAAAAGAAACTGTCAGCGAAAGACAAGATGATGCGTGTGGCACTGGATATGCGTGGTAAGCCCTATCTGTTTCAGGGTGAGTCCCCCAAAGGGTTTGATGCCAGTGGTCTGGTTTTTTACTGCCACCAACAGGTTGGGCTAAATATACCGCGAACCTTTCAGAAGCAACTTGCCAGCAGCAAAAAGATTGCCAAAGAAAAAGTCCGCCCCGGTGACCTGCTGTTTTTTTCTCTGGGCACTAGCAAGCCAACGCACGTGGGCATCTATCTTGGTGTGAATAAATTTATCCATGCTCCACCGACGAGTGACAACGTCATTATGTCTGACATTCGCACTGCAGTGTGGAAAAAGGCACTGACGAGTGGTGGTCGTTTATAGGCCTGGCATTACTTTGAAAAAAGTGCCTGCAGGGCATCGGCAAGTTTATCGCGTGTGAAAGGCTTACCAAGAAACGGTAACGCCGCAATGCTGTCATCATTGGTGATAGTTTTCGCTGATTCCATATCGGGGTAGCCCGACATCAAGATGATCTTTATGTCAGGGCGAATCGTCATGAGCTCGCGACTCAACTCTATACCGCTGATGCTGCCGGTCAGCATGATATCGGTAAGTACCGCATCAATACTCTCACTTGGGCGTTTAAATTCATCCAGTGCACTGTTCGCATTCGCAACCGGGATAACCTTATAACCAAGATCCTTCAGGTTCTCGGTAATGACAGCACGCAATCCATGTTCGTCTTCAACCAGCAACACGGTCTTCTGCGGTTTCGCTGCAACTCCTTGCGCTTCAGTTTGTTCTTCTTCAGCAGACTCAGACTCGCCATCAGCAATCGGAAAATAAAGATACACGGTGGTACCCTGATCAGGCTGACTTTGAATGTCCATATAGCCTCTAGACTGATGCATAAAACCATGCACCATGCTCAGACCAAGGCCGGTACCATCGCCAATCTCCTTGGTCGTAAAAAATGGCTCAATTGCCTTCCGCACAATATCAGTGGTCATGCCACAACCATCATCACTGATAGCAACCTCGGCAAATTTCCCAACAAGTTTATCCTGAGTGAGGTTCACAGAGTAATAACTTAAATCCTTCAACGCAGTACTAATGCACAGCTTGCCACCATCTAGCATTGCATGACCTGCATTGATAGCAATATTCAGTAATGCGCTGTTGAGGATGGAGGTATCAACACTGACCAGTAAAGGCTTTTCATAAAAGTCGTGTTCGATAACAATGTTATCACTCAGAATTTGTTCAAGCGCAGCGACCATGTCGAGAAGATAGGGCTGAATATCGATGTTTCTTTCACACAGATTCTGCTTGCGTGCATAAGAGAGCAGCTTGCGTACCAGCGATGCACCATTATCTACCGCATCTGAGGCCTTGCTGATATATTTCTTTAACGCTTCAGGTGATGCCAGTGACATCTGCATGAGTTCCAGGTTACCCAGGATAACGCCGAAGAGGTTATTAAAATCATGCGCAATCCCACCGGTTAACTGACCAAGTGCTTCGAGCTTATGCGCTTCGCGCACCTTACGTTCACGCAATACCAGATCGGTGATATTTTTATGTATTATAAGAAAGTTACGCGGTGGACTCTGCACAATTTCTGTCATCTGCATAATGAACCAACGCTCTTCATCCTCGCTGTGACAAGGGTACTCAATTTCAAATGTGTTAATACGCTGCTCGAGAATATCCTTTATCCCCTGCTCAACCTTGATCGCGTATTGATCACATTGCTCGACAGCATTGTGCACGGGAGCAAAATAATTACTACCCACTCCCATTAACTTGATGTTACCCGCATTGCTAGAACAAAATTCATCCCATGACTGGTTAACGAGCAGGATGAACCCTGACTGATCTATGATGGCAGCATTGCCCGGTAGGGCATCGAGAACACTTTGTAATTGCAGGCCAGACACTCTCTTTCCCTGTTGCAGATGAGTAAGGCTCACCCTTTTGAAATTCACAGCACTCGTTATGCTAAGTGGTAACAGCTTTCTAGGGCGCTATCACAACTTCGTTATAACCGTCTCATGATACTTTGTAAGTTGTTTTTTAACTGTAGTCTGCTCGAGCCAATGTTTTCCAGTTAATGCTTTAATTTATTCACCTTGCAATCATAATGAAATAGGTAAGATCACGTAATTAAGACTATGTTAATGCGTAACTTGTAGTAATTCAGCCAGAAAAATATCCTGCCAAACAAGAAGATATGAATTTATAGCGAAGCTTAGCTACTAACTACGTTTAATGACGTAACACCTGAACCAGCAATGCTGTTTCATTACTTTCTGAGATCGTGGTGAATTTAAGGTCACAGGAAAATATGTGCTGCAGGCGATCCAGCATGGTGATGCTTTCTAATGTACCGCCATGTTCAACGTAGCTATCGAGTTTGATTGCCACTTCGTCGGTAAATAAGGCCTGCAGGTTTAACTCGCCAAGATCCTGATCACTGTAGCCAAACAGCATGTTCACTTTTGTGTTCCACTGACGAATAGCCCCCTGACCATCCACTACAATAGCGGCATTACTCAGCTCATTCAGTAGCACATCCGAATATTGCTGTTGCTGCAATACTTTTATCTCGAGTGATTTCTGAAAGCGGATATCCACTATCTGTACAATAAAATAATGTGGCTGACCTAGCGAATTACGCACCATAGTCATGGTGAGTTCAGTCCAGAAAGTGCTCTGCGTATCATCACACATGCGCAGAATCTGCTGAAAACTAAGCTGCTTGCCCTCCAGCATGCACTCAATCATGACAAGGAATTCTTCGAGATCATCCTCGTAAATCAGCTTACGAATATTTTTACCGAGCATGGACTTGTGCGTGACAGAATACATTTCGCAGAGCTTCTGATTACAGGTAAACAGGACGCCACCCACATCGAGCATGGCCATACCAATCGGTGAGTTATCCAGCGTGATACCGAGGCGTGTCTGGCTGTCTTCGACAGCAGTATTCATCTGCCGCTGCTCGGAGATATCACGTATCTGCACCATTGCCATCTGTGCTGTACCCGTGTCGCTACTAACTGGTGTTATCAGGTATTCAAAATAGGCCGTATCATTATTGACAGGGCGTTCGTGCTGCACACAAACCGCCTTCTTTCTGCCCAGCACCTCAGGCAGATGCTGCCTAATAGGCTTAAAGAATCCATTCGGCATTATGACTTCTGACCAGTGCAGGCCGACAATATCTTCCGGTTTCAGCCCGAGTGTCTTTTGCATGGATTGGTTGATGTAGAGGATTTTACCGTCACGGCTGAGCAGCATAATCTGATCAACAATGGCTGATAGCAGGTTATCAACCATCTCTGGTGTAGTATTATCCTGAAGCTGTTTAGCGGATTGCCAGTCAGTCACGACGTCACGCGGGCCTCTATGCCATATTGTTGTTATTCCAATGAGCCTGTTCGGGCTCGCGCAAGGCTTCCGTGATGCAAAGAAAGGTTAGATAACCTTTATAAGATCCTTTGTGAAGAATCTATCATAACTCTATTAATTTATTCAATATTTTTTGTTTTTTCTGGCGAAAAAAACACCCATTATGGTGCAAGCCAGTCTTTTGGGCACAAATAGTGATCATACAGGCGTGCTTCAGGCGTGCCGGTCTCAGGTTGCCAGTTATAACGCCATTTCACCAGCGGTGGTAAGGACATCAGAATAGATTCGGTGCGCCCGCCGGTCTGCAGGCCAAACAGCGTGCCACGATCATAGACAAGATTGAATTCGACGTAGCGTCCACGACGATACAGCTGAAAATCACGCTCGCGTTCACCAAATTCCGTGTCCTTGCGACGATTCACAATGGGGCGATAGGCCGGCAGATAGTGATCACCGATACTGCGCATAAAGCCAAAGGCAGTCGCAAAATCTGGCTCATTCAGGTCATCAAAGAACAGTCCGCCAACACCGCGGGGTTCATCACGGTGTTTGAGGTAGAAATATTCGTCACACCATTTTTTATATTTAGCATACTGATCAGCGCCAAATGGATCACAGGCCGCCTTCGCAGTCTGGTGCCAATGAATCACGTCATCATCGTTGCCATAGTAGGGCGTTAGATCAAAGCCACCACCAAACCACCAGATGGGTGCCTCACCCTCTTTTTCCGCTATAAAAAAGCGTACATTCGCATGCGAGGTTGGCACATACGGGTTATGTGGGTGGATCACCAGCGACACGCCCATGGCCTGGAAATCACGCCCGGCGAGTTCAGGACGATGCGCGGTAGCCGATGCGGGTAACTGCTGACCATGGACATGTGAAAAATTGATACCTGCCTGTTCAAACACGGCACCATTGGCTAGAACACGTGAACGACCGCCACCACCCGCTTCACGTTGCCATTCGTCCTGCTGAAATTTTGTCTCGCCATCTTCCTCTTCAAGTCCTGCGCAGATGCTGTCCTGCAAACCAAGCAGGTACTGTTTCACCGCATCAATATCAATTTCCACTGTCATTCTTTGTTGTCCTCTATGCCGATCGGAGTGTTTTACCCGAGCGTAAATCAATTATTTTCGATGGCGCTGCATGGCGACTGCCAACATGGCCCGGGACGATCAGGTCCAACATATCCCCAAACCGTTGTCGCACGCCAAGGCTTGTGCGTGTCGGGTGTTGTCCCGCCATGTTCGCACTGGTCGACACCAGCGGCCCATCAATGGCGTTACATAACTGCCTCACAAGTGGATGCGCAGTGACGCGCACGGCAAGCGTGTCGTGTTGCCCATGCAGCCAGACTGGCGTGTGCTCATTAACGGGTAATAACCAGGTCACAGCTCCGGGCCAGCTAGCCAGTACCTGCTTACGTTGTTGCGCTGAGAGTTTACCAATATATGGGAGTAACTGTGTAAAATCTGCGGCAATCAGGATGAGACCTTTCTCAACAGGACGTTGTTTTAATGCCAGCAGTCGCCTAACGGCAGTAGCGTTATTCGGGTCACAGCCCAGGCCAAATACCGCTTCAGTAGGATAGGCAATAACACCGCCTCCGTGGATCGTGAGCGCAGCGTGTCTGCACCACCAGCCTGATAAGGGAGGGTTAACTTGCTTCGCTTTCAGCCGGTTGGTCTTCTGGCTCATAGGGTTCGGAATAGCGACAGTCTTTTTGTGGGCAGACTTTCTCGGTGCCACGTTTCTTGGTTGTCTTGATCGTCAGCATCGGCCAACGACATTCCGGACAGGCTTCGGCAATCGGCTGATTCCACACTGCATAGGTACAGTCAGGATAACGCTCACAGGAAAAGAAAATCTTTCCATAACGTGATTTGCGTTTCAGCATATTGCCTTTATGACATTCGGGGCACTCGACACCCATGTCTTCGGGTTTTTCCAGCGGCTCGATGTACTTACATTTCGGATAGCCACCGCAGCCGATAAATTTCCCATAGCGTCCGTGTTTTACCACCAGATCACTTTCACATTCAGGGCATTTACGACCGGCAACGAGCTCTTTGTCCGACTCATCATCATCGCCGTTCAGATTACGTGCATAATCACATTCGGGGTATGCCGTACAGCCAATGAAGCGTCCGCGTTTACCGAGACGAATGGATAGTGGTTTGCCACACTGCGGGCAGTCCTCATCCATTTTTTCATGCGTGACATCTTTGCGATCGACATTTTTATCGGTGGTGTCGACCTGTTCTTTAAACGGTTTCCAGAATGCCTTCATCAACGGCACCCAGTCTTTTTCACCACGTGCAATCGCATCCAGATCATCTTCAAGACGCGCGGTGAAATCATAATCGACATAGTTGGTAAAATAATTCGTCAGGAAACGATTTACGACACGACCAACATCCGTTGGTGTAAAGCGCCGTTTATCCAACACAACATATTCGCGTGCCTGCAAGGTTGAAATAATACTCGCATAGGTTGATGGACGGCCGATGCCATGCTCTTCCAGTGCCTTCACCAACGTGGCTTCATTGAAGCGCGGTGGTGGTTCAGTAAAGTGCTGCTCGGGACGAATCTTCTTCAGCGTAATCACGTCGCCTTCTTTCATCGGTGGCAGCAGCTTGTCGTCGTCCTCATCACCCTTGGCATCATCAATGCCTTCCTGATAGACCGCCATAAAACCCGGATCAACAATCGTCGAACCATTGGCGCGAAAGATACCGGCATCACCGGCAGCCAGCTGTGCCGCAACCGTATCAATCGTGGCATGTATCATCTGACTGGCAATGGTACGTTTCCAGATCAGGCTATACAGTTTGAACTGCTCGATACTCAAATGCTTTTTAATAGATTCTGGATCAACGTCCGCCGAAGTCGGGCGAATCGCCTCATGCGCTTCCTGCGCATTCTTAGCTTTGGTCTTGTAGATACGTGGCTCTGCAGGCACTTTATCGGCACCATAACGCTTATCAATGACGCTACGAATTTCATCCAGCGCTTCCTGTGCCAGGGTCACCGAGTCGGTACGCATATAGGTAATCAAACCCACGGCACCGGAGCCAGTATCAATACCTTCATACAGCTGCTGTGCGACACGCATGGTGCGCTGCGCGGTAAAACCAAGCTTACGCGAGGCTTCCTGTTGCAGTGTTGAGGTTGTAAAAGGCGCAGCAGGATTACGTTTGCGTTGTTTCTTTTCAATCTTGATGACTTCAAGTTTGCCATCAGCCGCCTTACTGAGATCACTCTCGGCCTTTTTCGCCTGTTTCTCATTGGTAATACTGAACTGCGTCAGCTTCTTGTCCTTGAGCGTCTGCAGCTTGGCGACAAAAGCCTTACGACTGGCTTTTACATCCGCCTCAATAGTCCAGTATTCTTTCGGTTTGAATTTCTCGATGTCTTCTTCACGCTCGACAATCATGCGTAGTGCCGGGCTCTGCACACGACCGGCCGAGAGGCCGCGACGGATCTTTTTCCATAATAACGGTGACAGGTTAAAGCCCACCAGATAATCCAGTGCACGACGAGCCTGTTGTGAATTGATCAGATCCATTGACAGTTCACGCGGCTGATCAATGGCTTCGTTAATCGCGCGCTTGGTGATTTCATGAAACACCACGCGACCGACTTTTTTATCTTTGAGTAGCTTCTTGTCTTTGAGTAGTTCGTAGAGATGCCAAGAGATGGCTTCACCCTCGCGATCCGGGTCAGTCGCGAGAAACAGAGCATCAGATTTTTTCATTGCCTTGGCAATGCTATCGATGTGCTTCTGGTTCTTCTCAATGGCGCGGTACTTCATCGCAAATTCATGCTCAGTATCAACCGCACCTTCCTTCGGGATCAGGTCGCGAAGATGACCATACGAGGCCAGTACCTCGTAACCCTTACCAAGATATTTCTTGATGGTCTTGGCTTTCGCCGGAGATTCAACAATAACTAGATTTTTCGCCATAATTACAACAGTGCAAACTTGTGCCACAACATAACTGGCTCAAGCCCATGATTTAGTATCCTGAAAACATTACGTCGATTTATAAAACTGCGTTTAGTGCAGCGCAGTCGTTATATCATTAAATATGAAGTCTTCCACCCATGCGTAGGCGGCTTCCTGATCGGGCTGATTAAACAGCACCATCAGAATTACCCATTTTACTGTATCCAGATCCACATCCCCGGTTTCCAGCGCCATGATGCGGTCAAGAATGAGCTCACGCATATAGCTGTCCAGCACACTCATGTTTTCCAGAAACAGTAGTAGATTGCGTGCTTCTACGCCGAGCCGCTCTGATTCCTCTTCGGTATAGATGCGAATCGAGTGCGAGGTATTGCGTTTTACGTCTGCAGTCCCTTCCTGCAACGAGCTCAGGCCCTCCAGCCAGTTAAAGGCTTTGGAGATTTGTGGCCCATGAAAGCCTGCCTGACGAAGTTCAGACTCCAGAGACTCGTGATCCTGAGGTGGCTCAGCATCTTCTACCATATAGTTCTCAAACAGGTACACGAGTACATCGAGGACAGTTTGTTTCATATTAAATTCTCTTACTGGCGCCGGGAAAAACTGCCACCTGGCAAGCTTTCTACTACTCCCCGTAGTTCCATGGTTAACAGCATGGACGAAACCGCATCCGCCGTCAATCCGCTCATCTGTATCAGGTTATCTATCTGACACGGCTCAAAACCCATCTTATTTAATAGATGCTGTTCCTCAGCGGAAAGTTCAAGGGGCGCATGCTCCGGTATTTCAGCAAGCTGCTGCTGGAGTAGTAATGGACCGAGTTCTTCAACAATATGTTCAATGTTTTCAATAAGTTTCGCGCCCTGACGGATGAGTTCATGACAACCTCGCGAAAGTGGGTTATGAATTGAGCCCGGTAACGCAAATACCTCTCGCCCCTGCTCACCGGCAAGACGGGCGGTGATCAGCGATCCGCTACGCCGGGCCGCCTCAATCACCAGGGTACCGACCGCTAAGCCACTGATAATACGGTTCCTACGCGGAAAATTTTCCTTTCTAGGCAAGGTTCCCGGGGGAAACTCACTGACGATGGCACCCTGCTGCTGTATCTGCTCAAACAGCGCCCTGTTTCGTGCCGGGTAGACCCTGTCCAGACCATTGCCTACCACCGCAATGGTGCTAGCGCCGGCCGATAAGGCGCCTCGATGCGCGCAGGCATCAATGCCGAGCGCCAGACCGCTGGTGATGGTCAGCCCCATCTCTACGAGTGCCATGGCAAAGTCATTTGCATGTTGTTCGCCACCCGCCGACGGATTACGACTGCCGACGATGGCAAGCTGACGATTGGCCAGACAATGGCTGTCACCAAGCACGTACAGCAAAGGTGGTGCATCCGCGATATCTCGTAGCAACCCCGGATAGTTCGCATCCTTGCAGGTGAGAATGTGATGCGTTGGCGCTGCCTGTAGCCACTGCATGTCTGCATCTGCGGCCTGCCAGTCAGTGTGCCGACGTGCCTTGATAAAGCTGTCAGAAACACCCTGCTCCAGCAACTCGGCATCATTGGCGTGCAGCACGGCTTCGGGGCTGTCAAAACACGTCAACAGTTTCAAAAAACTAACCGGCCCGACGCCAGGTGTGTGCCACAGCGCTAACCAGTAAAAAAGATGATCGTTAGTAGAATAAAGCGCGCAGTCAGAACGGACTGCATCCTCGGTATGCATCATAAACGCCTCCATGCGTATATTTGTTATTCGTCGCACATCCTGTGCCACATACAGACAGTCTAGCAGAGCAGTAGCGAAGCTGACAGCCTGTTATATATGCGTTTATTTGATGGTTGTACTCCTGCGTCGCAGTGAGACAACTAACATAACTAGCCCGGTAAGGCTTAACAGCAACGAACCGGGTGTGGGCACAGCAAGTACCGCGCTATCACCGGCTGCAAATACCTGTGTCCAGTAGGTATTGAATGTCGAATCTGCATCACTGGCATAACCGATGCCGATATCATCGTAGCGAATATTGAGGATATTATCGCGATGAAAAAAACTCCCCATCCAGCCCTGGCCCCAGGCATCCCAGTTGGCACCAGTCCAGTCTTGACCGACCTCATCGATTGTTAAAAAGCCATCGCCACCGACGACATCAATATCAAAGTCACTGATCGTCTGCAGACTAACGTTACCGAACATAACTCTGAAAGCTGTCGCAAAACCGGCAGCAAGATTCTCGCCGATGAAATTCGAGTTGTAGCCGGCTGCATTGGCGCGATCTCTTTCATTAAGCCCATCCGGATTAACATGCAGAAAGAAATCCCTTGTGGCCATATCAACTGAATGGCCACGCGCAGCATCATGCAGACGACTATCCGCGCTCAGTGTGTCGAGGCCGTTAAGGACACGCTGATTATTCACCAGATCAAAGACACCCGACTCCAGCGGATCCCATGAACTCAAAGGCAATGCGATTGAAACATTGAGATATAACAGACTTACAATCAGGGTAAAACCAACCAGTATTCGCTTATGCATATCACTCTTCCATGGTCATTATTTTTATCCAGCTCTTTGATAACACAGAGTGAGTGCAGAAAAAAAGTGAACTATGTCACATTTTTTTCTGAATGAGGGCTGCTGCGAGGTCGGTACGAGACACTAAAGCAAAAAGCCGCGAATCAGAAAACTGACTCGCGGCCTGATGGTATCTATACAAGATTATTAAAGATTTTCTGGATTACGTACTCGGTCAAGCACATGGAAGGTACGTGTCGCCTTCATGACCAGCGCATAACTGACTTTTTCAAACACTCGAAAGACCATCAGGATACCTGCCTTTTCATCCGGCAGTTCAACGGTATCTTTACGCTCTTTTGTCACGGAATCCAGAATGGTTTCGCCCGTCTGATAGATTTCCAGCACATGGCCACGCTTGATACCATCACGTTGACCTTTATTAATGATGATCACGTCATACTGACCGATGTTAGCAACGCCATCATTCACTGCCAGGATACTGCCATCAATCTTGCTATCCGGTGCACTTGGCATGAAGAACTGATCAACATCAGATTCGTCGAGCGGCAACAGGCGATCACCCGTGATGGTGTAACGCTGGGTACGATCCACACGCAGCGTACTCGGGTCACCAAAACGCTCGACCGTAGATTCACCGACATAGACAGCATTGAAACCCAGTGACTCCTTGGTATCAGGATCAATCAGTTCATCACCCTGACGGAAAATAGTGAACTTGGTTGTGTCCTGCCCTTTAATATCGCGTACATAAATACGATCACCGGCACCAACAACCAGATGCTCATCAGCCGGACTAACGATATAGGCGGCGTTATTGAGCTCATCTTTATTAACGACTAGCGGACGCGTCAGAAACTGCTGAATCGCATCCAGCGGAATAGTCGGGATAGCACGATCCAGTTTCGTCGCACGTATGGTTGGCGACAGCTTCACAGTGGGTCGGCCACGATTAACATTAATCAGTGGTTTGCCGTCTTTATCGTAGCTGAGTGAAATCTGATCCCCTGGGTAGATCAGATGTGGGTTTTCAATCTGGGGGTTCGCCTGCCAGACATCCGGCCAGCGCCATGGGTCTCGCAGAAATCTGCCAGCGATGTCCCAGAGCGTATCACCTTTGACTACGGTATACTGTTTGGGATGATTCGGATTAAGGGCAACATCGGCTGCTGTGACACCAAGAGTGATGGTCAGCAACACGATCGCGAGCAAGGTTTTGATTGGCATGGGTATCCCTTCTTTAATACTGGCTTTTTTCATTCTGTATTACCGCAGTTTAGTCAATAATTACGTCGGTACCAAGTATGGGCCAACGCAATGGAATCCATTATGATCATTATCTTAGCAGCATAAGCTGTGTTAGCACTAGAAATTGTTGACGGAAGTCACATGACTACACTAAATATTCTACATTTTCCTGACCCACGTCTCAGAACGGTGGCAAAACCGGTCGAGCAAGTGGATGAACGTATTCAGCAGCTCAGCGATGACATGCTGGAGACCATGTATGCGGCCCCTGGCATTGGTCTCGCTGCCACCCAGGTGGACGTACATGAACGCGTCATAGTTATTGATATTTCAGAAGAAAAGAACCAGCCACTGTTCCTTATTAACCCTGAAATAACACATAAAGACGGCATAGAGACGATGGAAGAAGGCTGCCTGTCAGTGCCCGGTATCTATGAGCCGGTCGAACGCGCCAATCACATCAAAATGCGTGCGCTGGGTCGTGATGGCAAGCAATACGAAATGGAGGCTGAGGGCCTGCTCGCGGTGTGTATTCAGCATGAAATCGACCACCTGGATGGCAAGGTATTCGTCGATTATCTATCGCCACTAAAACAGCAACGCATCACCAAAAAGCTCAAAAAACAGGAAAAGCAGCATACTTTCAGCTAGTTAGCCATGTCAGAGCCTCTTTCAATTATCTTTGCCGGGACTCCGGACTTCTCGGTGCCACCATTGCAGGCATTACTCAATTCAGAACACAAGGTGATTGCCGTTTACACACAGCCGGACCGACCCGCCGGACGTGGTAAAAAAATCCATCAGAGCCCGGTAAAAGCGCTCGCTGTCGATAATAATATTCCTGTATATCAGCCAGTTACTTTGAAAGATTCAGAGCAGCAGGAGATTCTCCGTGAGCTCAACGCGGATATCATGATTGTTGTCGCCTATGGTCTGTTACTACCCGTTGCGGTGCTGGAAGCACCACTGCTTGGCTGCCTGAATATCCATGCTTCTTTATTGCCGCGCTGGCGTGGCGCTGCCCCGATACAACGCGCCATCGAGGCCGGTGACGAAAAGTCTGGTGTGACCATTATGCAAATGGCTGAGGGCCTGGATACCGGCGACATGCTCAGTAAGACTGAGTGTGACATCAGCGCCACAGACACCGCACAGAGCCTCCACGACAGGCTCAGTCAGCTTGGTAGTGAGTGCCTACTTACTACGTTGAACGAACTACAGGCCGGCAGCATCACTCCTGAACCGCAGGACGATGCGCTTGCCACCTATGCACACAAGCTTACTAAAGAAGAAGCACAGATTGACTGGCAGGAGGCGGCGTCTCACATAGCAAGGCGCGTACGCGCCTTTAACCCGTGGCCAGTATGCTTCACGCTGCTGGATGGAAAAGCGTTTCGCATCTGGCAGGCCGATGCGCTTACAACTTCTGCGGATGCTGAGCCTGGCTGCATCATTCAGGCCAGTGCCGATGGCATCGATGTCGCCACTGCTAACGGTATTTTACGCATTCTGGAAATCCAGCCTCCCGGCAAGCGGCGTATGCAAGTCGGTGACTTTCTCAATGCGCGCCAGGATTTTGCACAGGGACAGATTCAGTTCCAGAGCGCATCATGAATGCGCGACAGCAGGCGCTGCAAATCCTGCTGAGTGTGATTGTTGACGGTCGTTCGCTCGACCAGGCCATCTCCACAAATAGCGATGCTGTCAACGCAGCCAGTGAGCGGGCGCTGGCGCGCGCCCTCAGCTACGGTGTACTGCGTGATTATCAGCGCCTGCAGGCGCTGCTGGACGCCCTGTTACAGAAAAAACTCAAGGCCAAAGACACAGACATCAATCTGATATTGTGCATGGGAATCTATCAGCTCGATGCCATGCGCATCCCCGATCATGCGGCCATTAATGAGAGCGTCATCCTCGCCAAACAGTGTCGCAAGCAATGGGCCAGCGGTCTGGTGAATGCCATCCTGCGGCGCTTTCAGCGTGAAAAAACCAGTATTATCGAAAATCTGAGTGATGAGCCGGCAATCCGTTTTAGTCATCCCGCATGGTTTATACAGCAACTGCAACAGGACTGGCCGGATCACTGGCAGGCCATCCTCGATGCCAATAACCAGCAGGCGCCGATGACGCTACGCGTCAACCTGGCCCGACAGTCACGTGAGGGTATGCTGGATATATTCAGCAAACATGATATCGAGGCGGAACCTGTTCCAGCCTGCGACAGCGCCATCACCTTAGAAAATCCCGTTGATGTGACCGAGCTAGCAGGCTTCAACGAAGGCGATATTTCAGTACAGGATGCCGCAGCACAGCAGGCGTGTCAGTTACTGCAGCCCGAGGATCAACAACAGATTCTCGATGCCTGTGCCGCGCCCGGTGGCAAGACTGCCCACATCCTGGAATATCTACAGGCACGCGCTGCAAGCCACAGTCACGTTGTAGCGATTGATAAGGATGCAACTCGCCTGACCCGCATCCATGAAAATCTTGACCGGCTCGGCCTGCAGGCCGACGTTATGGAAGCCGACGCAAGCACGCTAGACTGGTGGAATGGCTCGGCCTTTGATCGCATCCTGCTGGATGCGCCGTGCAGTGCTACCGGTGTGATACGACGTCATCCGGATATCAAACTTCACCGCAGCGCCAGGGATATTGAGCAACTGGTATTAACACAGCAGGCATTACTCCGACAGTTATGGGCATTATTAAAACCCGGTGGTCAATTGCTGTATGCGACCTGCTCGGTACTGCGCTGTGAAAATGCTGAGCAGATCAGCCGATTCCTGCAACATCAGCAGGACGCCAGCGAACTTCCTATTGAGGTAGAGCCGCTGAACAGCTGGGGCCACCCCTGCACCCATGGCCGACAGATTTTACCCGGTGAACAGGGTATGGACGGCTTTTATTACGCCCTATTGCGGAAAACCACTGCCTGAAGTTTGTCTCGAGATGTTAGGCAGGGTATAAAACTAACTATAATAATAATTATCCAAGACACCATGGCCATTTCGAACAAACCACAGGCTTTTGCACAGCACAGCATGCATTTCATCTTGCTTGGCATCGTGCTGAGTGCATTGCTATGTGTGTCGACCTGTCTGGCGGACATCACCATTAATCATGTTAATCGTGAATTACAGCAACAATCCAGTGTGCTGAATGCTGATGTCAATTACCAGCTGAGTGAAAAAGTTCTCGAGGCACTTGAAAACGGCGTACCACTAACTTTTCGACTTGAGATGCTAATACAGAAACCACGCGAATATTTATGGAATGAAGACATCGCCGAGTCTGTCTATCGATACCAGTTGCAGTACCATGCCCTGTCGGAAAAATATATTGTTAAAGATCTACAATCGCAGCAACAAAAATCCTACCCATCAATGCGTGCGGCCCTGGTTGCACTCGGGCGTGTAAAAGGTGTGCCATTACCGTTGCAGAAGTTACCCAACGATAGCGCTAACTATATTCTTAATCTGAAAGTACAGTTAGAAATATCATCCCTGCCCGCACCGATGCGCCCGCTTGCCTGGCTCACGACCGACTGGCATCTGGAAAGTGACTGGTTCCAATGGCCGCTGCAACCCTGAAACGTTTCGCCACCAGCCTGACAACGGTAGCCGTGCTGTCGCTGTTGCTGCTGGTGTCGTTATACATGTTGAGTAGCGCCATTGATAATTCCACCAAGTTTGATGAACAGTATGTAGTTCTACTCTTTATCAATCTCATCGGTCTGGGTGTTTTACTGACGCTGATTGGCGCGAACATCTACAGGCTGATTAAGCATCATCGCCAGGGGGTTGCCGGATCCCGGCTCACCACACGTATGCTAACGATGTTCATTATTATCGCTGTGCTACCGGTATGCGTGGTGTATTACTTTTCACTCGACTTTCTCAATCGCGGCATTGATAGCTGGTTTGACGTGAGTATTGAAAACGCGCTTGACGATGCACTGGAACTGAGTCGATCGTCTATGGATACTCGTCTGCGTGAAGTACTGAAACAGACCACACAATATGCTGACGAACTCTCGGGTGTTTCTGACAGTGTCGCGCTACTGTCACTGTCGCGCATGCGTGAAGACAGTGGTGCCAGTGAACTCTCGCTGTTCAGTGCCACCCAGGTCATCGCCTCGAGCCATTCTGAGCTGTCGATTTCAAACCCGGAACGCCCCAGCGATGCCATCATGAGTCGTGTGCGCGATGCCGGTTCTTATGCGAGTGTCGATCCTTCCTCGGAAAAGGATTTAAGTATACGAGTCGTGCTCAAAGTCGCTAGCCAGGATCCGACTGCCCAGGACAAGATTCTGCAGGCACGCTACCCCGTTACCGAGCGTATCAATGCACTCGCTGAAAATGTGCAATCTGCTTTTGCCAAATACAAGCGTCTGGTTTACTTACGTGATCATCTGAAATTCAGTTTTCTGTTAACACTGTCGATGGTATTGCTGCTGACGATTCTCACCGCGGTGTGGGCCTCGTTCTTTTCTGCACGCCGCATCACCGCACCGATTCGTGATCTGGCCGAAGGTACCCGCGCCGTTGCCGAAGGCGATTACTCGAAACGACTGCCCATTTCAGGCAATGATGAACTCGGCTTTCTGGTCGAATCGTTCAATGAAATGACCCGTCGTATACAACGCGCCAGCGATGAAGTCACCAGCAGTAAGGCTGCTGCTGAAGGCCAGCGCGCCTACCTGGAAACCATTCTCGGCAGATTATCTTCTGGTGTCTTCTCGTTAAATACTGAAGGCGTCATTCGTACCGTCAATCGAGCCGCCAGCGCCATTCTCGGTAGTGAATTAAGCAACGCCATCGACAAACACTACGATGCCCTGTCGGACCGCAATCCGCAGCTAGCGCAGTTTTTTGAGGCCATCAGCGAACACCGGATGACGGATAAAGAATGGCGCAAGGAAATTACCCTGTTTGGTGCGGATGGCCGACTGGTACTAATGTGTCGTGGTGCACCACTGCATAACTCGCAGGGCGAACAAAGTGGTGATGTCATCGTATTTGATGATGTAACCGCGCTGATACAGGCACAGCGTGATGCTGCCTGGGGTGAAGTAGCGCGACGCCTGGCACACGAAATCAAAAACCCGCTAACACCGATACAACTCGCCACAGAAAGGTTGCGGCGTAAATATCTCTCTAAACTGGAAGGCGAAGATGCCGACCTGCTGGATCGCGCCACGCATACCATCTCACAACAGGTAGAAACCATGAAAGAGATGGTCAATGCCTTCTCGGAATATGCGCGTGCACCACAACTCCACTTACAGCCCGTGGATCTGAATATCACAATACGCGAAGTCATCGATCTGTATCAGGCAGATCCAGAGGTAACCTTAGAAGCGGATCTGGATACGACATTGCCAGCCGTTGAAGCCGATATCAGCCGGCTGCGCCAGTTGCTGAATAATCTGATCAAAAATGCCAAAGAGGCACGTGAAGCAGCGACAACTATTCGAATTGATACCCAGACGCGCTGTATCGAGGAAGACAATTGCCGTTTTATCGAATTACGCATTCAGGATAACGGTCCCGGCTTTAGCAAAGACATGTTACCGCAGCTGTTCGAGCCCTACGTCACCAATAAGGAAAAAGGCACCGGATTAGGACTGGCTATCGTGAAAAAGATTGTTGAAGAACTGGGCGGCGTCATTCGTGCAGACAATGCGATTGATGGTGGTGCAGTATTGAGCATCCGCTTACCGGTAAGCACCACTCAGAAAAACTAAAACAACCATGTGAATACGTCACATTGTCGTGTTGGCAAAGATGTTGCTAAAATACGACAACAACCCTACACAGGTGCCGCAGTGATGGCGAATGAGCACATCCTGGTCATAGATGATCAACCCGATATTCGTACCCTGGTACAGGAAATCCTTGAAGACGAAGGCTATAGCGTTGAAACCGCTGAAAACGGTGAGACCGCGCGCATTGCGCAACGCTCACGTCGCCATGATCTGATCCTGCTGGATATCTGGATGCCCGATATTGATGGCATTTCACTTCTCAAGGAATGGAAAGAATCAGGTAGCCAGCTACCGCCGGTGATCATGATGTCGGGGCACGGTACCGTTGAAACCGCCGTAGAAGCCACCCGCCTCGGCGCTTATGACTTTATTGAAAAACCACTCTCACTCGCCAAATTGCTGCTCACAGTAGAACGCGCGCTGGAAACCGCCAAACTGCAGCGTGAAAATGTCGGCCTGAAGCAGAAAGTTCAGCCCCTGATGGAACCGCTTGGCAAAAGTGATGCCATCGAAAATTTGCGCCAGTTACTGCAAAAAGTGGGTGAACACGATACCTGGGTATTACTGCAGGGCGAGTCGGGCAGTGGCAAACACCTAGCCGCACACTATATCCATGCACACAGTGGCCGTGCCAATGGGCCGTTCATTGATGTCGGCGTAGCTGCGATCGCTGCCGAAAACTCTGCTGTTGAGCTCTTCGGTAGTGAAGACAATGGCAACATATACATTGGCCGACTCGAACAGGCGCATGGTGGCACGCTCTATCTGGATGATATTGCTGACATGGATCTGGCCACGCAAGGACGTTTATTGAGTGCGCTGGAAACCGCATCGTTCATGCGCATTGGTGGTAATCAGGTCATCGATATTGATGTACGCATCATCGCAGCAACACAGCAAAACCTCGAAGAAGCCGTAAAAAGAGGCGACTTTCGCGAAGATCTGTATCACCAACTGAATGTTGTGCCTATTACTATCCCTGCCCTGCGTGAACACTGCGAAGATATCCCCGAACTGACCAACTACTTCATCGATTACTATGTCGCTAATGAAAAACTGTCCTATCGTAATTTCACAGTGGCCTCACAAAACCTGTTACGCAATCACGCCTGGTCAGGCAATATTCGTGAACTGAAAAACCTGATACAGCGCCTATTAATTATGGGTGGCGGCACCGATATCGAACCTGAGGAAGTACAGGCCGCACTGGGTCATAGCAGTAATGAGCCTGAGGTGGGGGGCATGCCGGGTGTATTCGATCTACCGCTACGCGAGGCACGCGAACAATTCGAAAAGGCCTATCTCGAACATCAATTACGCGAAACCGATGGCAGTGTCGGGAAAGTTGCTAAACTAGCAGGTATGGAACGCACACACCTGTATCGCAAGATGCGTGCGCTGGGTATTGATCCGAAACAGCTATCAGGCACCAACAAATAACACGCGACATAGATAAGAACTCATGAAAATAATAATTCTCGGTGCGGGACAGGTCGGCACATCAGTGGCAGAGAACCTCGTCAATGAGGCCAATGACATCACTGTTGTCGACAGCAATATCACGCGCCTCGACGAACTGCAGGATCGTCTCGATCTACGTACGGTGCATGGCGATGCTTCCTACCCCGAAATTCTGCAACGAGCCGGTGCCGATGATGCCGACATGATTCTCGCCGTTACTAACAGTGACGAAATCAATATGGTCGCTTGTCAGGTTGCCTATACCCTGTTTCACACGCCCACCAAGATTGCACGCATCCGTGCGGTGGAATATACCTCGACTCCGGAACTGTTTAGTCAGGAAGCCCTGCCGGTCGATGTCATTATCAGTCCAGAACAGATTGTTACCAATTACATACAGCGTCTAATTGAAAATCCGGGCGCATTGCAGGTACTCGATTTTGCCAATGGTATGGTGTCACTGGTTGCCGTGAAAGCCTATTACGGCGGTCTGCTTGTCGGTCATCAGTTACGCGAACTGCGTGATCACATGCCAGGTATTGAGTCACGTGTCGCGGCTATTTTCCGGCATGGTGAGGCCATTATTCCGCAAGGCGATACCACCATTGAAGTGGATGATGAGGTGTTTTTCCTCGCCGCAACAAAAAATATTCGCGCCATGATGCGTGAGTTACGCAAACTCGATAAACCACTTAAACGCATTATGCTTGCCGGCGGCGGTAACATTGGTCTACGTCTGGCACTGGCACTGGAGGATCGTTACCAGCTAAAAATCATTGACCACAACCCCTATACCTCCCGTGCATTATCAGACAAATTAAACAATGCCATCGTCTTGCTTGGTGATGCCGCCGATGAAGAACTATTGCTTGAGGAAAACATCGAGAACGTCGATGTGTTCTGCGCCATGACAAATGATGACGAAGCCAACATTCTTTCCGCCATGCTGGCAAAACGTATGGGGGCTAACAAGGTCATGTCACTCATCAACCGTGCCGCCTATGTGGATCTGGTGCAAAGCGGCATTATCGATATCGCCATCTCGCCACAACAGGCCACAATCGGTAGCCTGCTAACTCATGTACGACGTGGTGACGTGGTCGTCGTGCATTCTCTACGTCGCGGTGCAGCCGAGGCCATCGAAGCAATTGCACATGGCGATAACAAAACGTCCAAGGTCGTTGGTCGTCGTGTCGATGAAATCAAATTGCCATCGGGCACCACGATTGGCGCCATCGTACGCGGTGACGATGTTATCATTGCACACAGCGATACGGTTATCGAAGCCGAAGACCATGTCATTATGTTTCTAATCGATAAGAATCGCATTACTGAAGTTGAGCGCCTGTTCCAGGTAGGCATCACCTTCCTGTAAGCCATGCAGCCACTCGTTATTCAACGAATTCTTGGTATCCTGCTGATGGTGTTCAGTATCACTATGCTGACACCGATCATTGTGTCATTGATCTATCAAGACGGCACCAGCCTGCCGTTCTTTTACGCCTTTGCCGTGACGTTTGTCTCAGGCATCCTGGCCTGGTTTCCAGTACGTAATAAACGCCGTGAATTACGTCTACGCGATGGCTTTATCGTAGTCGTCATGTTCTGGACGGTACTGGGCATGTTCGGTTCGCTACCATTACTACTTTCTGCCGCACCCGCTATCACGCTTACCGACGCGGTATTTGAATCACTCTCTGGCCTGACCACGACAGGTGCCACGGTACTCACCGGGATTGATGATCTACCCAAGTCGATCCTGTTTTATCGTCAGCAACTGCAATGGCTGGGTGGCATGGGCATCATCGTACTCGCCGTCGCCATCCTGCCGTTACTCGGTGTCGGTGGCATGCAGCTGTATCGCGCTGAAACCCCTGGCCCCATCAAGGACAGTAAACTGACGCCGCGCATTACCGAGACCGCCAAAGCGCTGTGGTACATCTACCTGACACTGACGATTGCCTGTGCTGTGTCCTACTGGTTTGCGGGCATGACTATCTTCGATGCGGTATCACACAGCTTTGCTACCGTTGCCATTGGCGGCTTCTCGACACATGACCTAAGTATGGGCTTTTTCGAAAGCACGTTGATTGAAAGTATCGCCATGGTCTTCATGCTGGTATCCGGTATGAACTATGCGCTGCATTTTGTCGCCTGGCGCTCCATCAGTATTCGCCCTTATCTCGGTGATGCCGAAGTAAAAGGTTATTTAACTATCTTGCTGTCAGTTGGCCTGTTTACTACCGGCTATCTGTATTACACCCATACCTTTAGTGATTTCGGCTCGGCCTTGCATCACGGCCTATTTCAGGCGGTATCCATTGGCACCACAACCGGCTTCACTACCGCCAGTTATTTTGCCTGGCCAGGGCTGTTACCGGTATTGCTGCTGTTCACCAGTTTTATTGGTGCATGTGCAGGTTCGACAGGTGGTGGTATGAAGGTTATTCGCTTTCTATTGTTGCTCAAACAAGGAAAGCAAGAAGTATCAAAACTGGTACACCCAAGTGGTCAGTTCCCCGTGAAAATCAGTAAGAAGGTCATGCCGGACAGGGTGATCAGTTCGGTGTGGGGATTCTTTGCTGCTTATGTCGGCACCTTTAGCATCATGTTACTGATACTGATGGCAACCGGCCTCGATCAGGTCACCGCATTTTCTGCCGTTGCCGCCTGCATGAATAACCTGGGTCCTGGTCTCGGTGATGTCGGTCTGCATTATGCCTATATTAACGATGTCGCTAAGTGGGTACTGTGCTTTGCGATGCTACTTGGACGCCTTGAGATCTTTACCTTACTGGTATTGCTCACCCCGACCTTCTGGCGCAAGTAATGCCTGACTGGGATCAGCGTTACCAGACAGCAGAACATGCCGGTGATGCCTGTGAGGTATTACTGCGTTACCAACATTTACTACCCTCAGAGGGTAAGTCGCTTGATCTAGCGTCTGGCCTAGGCGCCAACGCACTGCTACTAGCAAAACGTGGACTCGAAAGTCATGCCTGGGACAGCTCTGCCGTGGCCCTGCAAAAACTGCAGCAGTTTGCCTCACAACAAGCACTCAGTGTGCAGACACTACAACGCGATGTCGAAGCGCAGCCACCTGAGGTGCAAAGCTTTGATGTCATTGTGGTGAGTCATTTCCTTCACCGCCCCTCATTTCCACAATTACTCGATGCGTTAAAGCCTGGCGGGCTACTGTATTATCAAACCTTTATTGCCGATAAACCTGATGGTATAGGCCCGAGTAATCCCGCTTTTGTATTACAGCCGAATGAATTGCTGCGGCACGCCTCAAGCTTAGGCGTTCTCGCCTATCACGAAGAAGGGCAGGTGGGAGATACGACGCAGGGGTTTCGTCATCAGGCGATGCTGGTCGCACACAAGGTAGCTAAATCATGAACATGATTGACAACATGGAAGCCATGCTCGCACAGGGACAGGATAACGCGCTACTACGCTTCAGCCTGGGCCAGGCCTATTTCAATGATAAGCAATACCAGCATGCTATCAAACATCTTGCCGCTGCCGTTGAGCATGATCCTGACTATTCTGCGGCCTGGAAAATCTATGGCAAGGCACTGGCACAGGATGCGCAAAATGATGCTGCTATTCACGCCTATGAAAAAGGTATCGCTGTCGCTGAAGCAAAAGGTGATAAACAGGCCGCTAAGGAAATGCAGGTGTTCTTAAAACGTCTGTTAAAATAACGTGTCTCACGTCTGGGTTTGAAGTGGCATTCTCTAAGACTGGTTTCAAGTAGCGATAACACAGCATTAACTATTCCTCTCCTGCCCGAAGTGTAGCTGCCCTCGGCTTAATCTCGCCCCACCTCCATGTTGGGCTCGAATCTATGAAAACGTGCTTTAGCCTTCCCTGGCTCGCACGTTTTCAAAGAAGCCGATCGCAGCTACATTCCGGCCAGTCACGTGCACAGTATTCGGAAAATTAAAGTCAGCTGCGGGTGATACGCTGCTGCATCATTGGCGCCGCCGCGATACATGGAGGTAAGAGCAAGGTGCCTTTGATGTGGGCGAGACACGGACGTCGAGCCCAGTTAAGCACGCAGCGTATACACGCAGCTGAACTTGGCGTATCGATCACAGATTGTCCTGTATCAGTACTGCCTAAGTCTAATATTGCTAATTTTAAGATGTGATAGTAACTACAACAAATAATGTCCCGATGAATTAACTATTACCTGTTCTGAGATAAGCAATAATCTCTTCAATATGCTCGTCCAACTCTTCGGTATAAAACAGCTTGTGATGCACACCCGTCGATGACAGGTACTGCTGCAGCGTATCACTAACCTCCTGATATGCCTGCTCGACAGGGTAGCCCATCTGTTCACGTTGTGCCTGTTTGCGCATTGACGTAAACAGGGCATCCTTATCGCGCCGATCCAGCACTACTAGCGCTTTAATCTCGGCAGGTTTGATGTTAACCAGATCGACCGGCCAGACTTTCTGCACCATATCCCGCCGTGGTGGCTGTATCATTTCATAGTAACCCTGTGGGTTCCCTTCGTGCGGAGTCAGGGTTTCATCAATAAAAGCCTCACCGTTGACCGGCAGGCAGGCTTTGACACACTGCTGCATGACAAATGATGTACCACAGCGTGGCCCCATAGCGGTGACTATTCTCATAGTGCCAGTCTACAAAGACTCGGCAGCAGACACCATAGATATGATGAATTGTCGTATACCGATCACGGTCGCATCACGATCAGCCAGTATTTAATAATGTGCAATAGCATCAATTGCAAACAGTCGTTTGTGCAAAATTATGCAATAATATCGCAGAAGATAAACCGTACAGATACATCAACATGCCTTCTGATCAACGCGATACGCTGTTTAATACAGACAACCCTGACCTGATTGACTTTGAATTCAATGAACAGGTCGCACAGGTATTCCCGGACATGATCACGCGTTCGGTACCCGGCTATCGCGCCCTGATTACCCATCTGGGTGTCATTGCCAGACACTATGCCCAGGCAGACAGTCACTGCTATGACCTCGGCTGTTCGCTCGGCGCCGTGACGCTGTCATTGCGACAACACATACAGGCAGACAACTGCCGCATCATTGGCGTCGATAATTCCGCTGCGATGATCGAACGTTGCAAACTACATATCGCCGCCGATGAATCGAATATTCCCGTCACGCTACGCTGTGAAGATATCCTCGACACCGAGATAGAAAACACTTCGATCGTCGTCATGAACTTCACACTGCAGTTCATTGCGCCAGACTCTCGAGATCATTTGCTGAAAAAAATTTACCAGGGTATGCGCCCTGGAGGTGTACTGGTGTTATCAGAAAAAATCAGTGCAAACACTGATGTCGAGAATGATCCCTTATACCTTCTACATGATGAATTTAAACGAGCGAATGGCTATAGCGAAATGGAAATTAGTCAGAAACGTGCGGCACTAGAAAACGTGCTCATACCAGAAAGCGCTACAACACACCAGGCACGTTTAAGCAGCGCCGGTTTTACTAACGTGACGCAGTGGTTTCAGTGTTTTAATTTTGTTTCTCTGCTCGCCATCAAATAATTCCTTATGCAAAACCTTCAGCAAGGCTACCGAGGTTTCATCGAACTTCTGACACAGTCCGGACTTGAGGACTGGCAAAATCATGCGCGTGATATTCTTGATGCAAAACTTTTCCATGGTAAGCATGGCGACCTGCCGCGCTGGACACAGGCACTCGCTGATCTGCCAGAGCTTACACCATCAAACATCGCACTCGATCAAGATGCTGTGACAATTGGTAATGCAAGCGATTGTAATGAGGCACAACATCAGGCGCTACACACCGCACTTAAGCAACTCTGCCCATGGCGCAAAGGGCCGTGGCAATTTTATGATGTGTTCATTGATACAGAATGGCGTAGTGACTGGAAATGGCAACGCCTGCAAACACACATCGCTGATTTAAATGGCAGACGCATACTCGATGTTGGTTGCGGCAACGGTTACTATGCAATGCGCATGCTTGCAGCAGGTGCGAAAAATATTATTGGAATTGATCCGTCTCTGCTGTTTGTCATTCAACACCTGGCTGTGAAACATTATCTACCTGACTTGCCCTTTTACATTTTACCATGCGGCATTGATGATCTTCCCGTGATCGATAACAGTTTTGATAGTGTCTTCTCAATGGGCGTGATATATCATCGCCGCGACCCACATGCTCACCTGAATCTATTACATCGCTACCTGCAACCACAGGGTGAACTGATACTTGAAACTCTGGTACTTGATCAAGATGATGAAGAGATACTTGTGCCTGGCGAACGTTATGCACGCATGCGAAATGTCTGGCATGTACCTTCAATTGCTAGCGTTAAACAATGGTTGCAACAGGAGGGCTTCATTAACATTCGTTGTGTTGATGTCAGTACTACCGACACCACTGAACAACGCTCTACAGAATGGATGCAATATGAATCACTAGACAAGTGTCTCGACCCAATTGACCAAAGTCGCACTATTGAAGGTTACCCAGCGCCCGTACGCGCCGCATTCATTGCTAACAAACCCTGAAGTATCAGATCGAAAGCATTTCACACGCTTGCAGTGCGACTAAATTAGACTAGGCTTATATATTACTTAAGCCAAATTTTGCGGGCCTTCCTGCAGTAACGCATGTCATTATTTCATTCACTCACACTACGTTCACGTATCGCCGCAACCGTGTTCTTACTCAGCACATTCATGCTGGTCTCGGTACTGGTCATCACGCTTGCCTTTCTGGAACGTAATGAAATTAAAAATACGGATGATCAGCATCAGGCTATATTTCAATTATTACAAAACCTTTCACAAACGGCATTGTTTGCACAACAATACGATCAGTTGCAACAAACGATTGAACAACTTAGCAAAGACCCTCAAATTCTCGATGTGCAACTTCTAAATAAAAATAGCATTGTTGTCGTTGCATCTGATTTCAGCCATGTTGGTTCAAGCTATAAGAGTGAATATATTGATCCTGACTCGAGGGTTTACTCGGCCGATCTAGATGGCCTGGGATTGCTTTATGCCACATTTTCTTATCAGCAAATTACTGAAACGGTAAATAATGCGCGCGACATTGGTCTGAGCATCACCTTCTTTGGCGTCTCTCTTATCACCTTAATCAGTTATGGTATCGCCTACATCCTGACACGCCGTCTGAATACACTCACCAGTGCCGTGGTTGAGTTTGATGCCAGCAAGATAATTAATAAGGCAACACTAAAAGAAACAGATGATGAGGTAGGACGGCTTACCGGTGCCTTCATACAGATGGCATCAAATATCGTTAGTAACCTATCAGAGCTTCAAGCTAAGCAGGAAGAGCTCAACAAACTAAATCAAAAACTGCAACAATTAAGCGAGCTAGACACACTGACACAAATCGCAAACCGCCGAAAATTCGAAAGTCGATTTGAATATGAAATCAATACTGCGATACGTAATCGTGATGTGTTATCGGTCATCATGCTCGATGTCGATTATTTCAAAAAATATAATGATACCTATGGCCACCTGGCCGGTGACAGAATACTGCAACTCATCGCCCAGACTATCGCTGAAAACCTGCCACGCAAAACAGACTTCGTAGCTCGCTATGGTGGTGAAGAATTTATAGTGCTGTTACCCTCAACGGATGGCGATGGCGCATTTCATGTTGGTGAGTCAATACGCACTCATATTCAGAAACTTAACATTGAGCATACTGGCTCAAAGAAATACGGCGTTGTTACCATAAGCCTGGGGATAGATGTCTTTCATACTGAAGGCGATCAAGATCTTACCGTAAGCAATGCCGACAAGGCGCTTTATGCCGCTAAAGTAAGTGGTCGAAATTGCACCAAAACATATGACAGCGGCTAGGATTTAGTCTATAGATCAGGTATACAAACCCTCGGTACATCGCTTATGTGTAGACGTATCCTTCTGATTCTAATTTGTATTCTCACTATCCCGAGTGTTCATGCCGAGCAACCCAAAGAGCTGGTATTCGGTGTTTTTCCGATGATGCCTCTGAATAAACTCTACAAAGTCTATTCCCCTATGGCGGCAGACTTTTCCAGCAAGATTGGCAAAAACGTTATTATTCGATCAGCCCCTTCATTTGAATCCTTTGAAACCTCGTTACGTCGTGAAGAATTTGATATCGCGTTTATTCAACCTTTTGATTTTATCGATGCCTATGACAAACATGGATACCTGCCTGTTGCCAGAAGAGACGTACCACTGCGAAGTATCCTTATTGTTCGTAACGACTCACCGCTGAAAAATATTCAGAATCTGAAAGGCAAACTCGTTGCTTCTCCAGCGCCTTCTGCTGCAGTTACTAAACTGCTGCAGCGTGAGCTGAAAAGAAATGATATTGATGCAAACAAAGACGTTAACTGGATTTTTAAGCATACCCATTTTGCCTGCATGCAAAGCGTACTGGTAAAAGAAGCGGATGCCTGCACAACGGCAACGCGCGCGTTAAAACACTGGGAATCTGTACGCCTCGAGGAACGCTTCAAGGTCATACACAACGCCGAAACCATTCCACACACCTTGTTTGTTATTAACAAGCGTGTGCCTAAACTCACTCGTGACATTATTAAACAGACAATTATCAACTGGCCTAGTAATGAAAGTGGGCGCAAAATCCTGTCACGTGGCAAGCTGCGGCCTTTCATTGAAGCCAGGGCCGATGAATACAAGTCCCTGCGCGACTTCCAGTAAAGCCAATAAGACTTGGCACTTGCTGAAATGACTATGGCTGACTTACTATGTAGTCACTCAGGTAACCTCATTTATGGCTCGTGGACAAGGATAGAAAACAGTACTGGAAGACTAATCTGCGCCTGATTGCAATACTAGTTGCCCTGTGGGTTGGGCTCTCGTATTTATTTGGCGTAGTACTGGTCGAACCACTCAATAGCATCACTATCGCCGGCACCCGGCTGGGCTTCTGGTTTTCGCAACAGGGCTCAATCGTGTTTTTCCTGATTCTCGCACTGGTGTATGCCATCAAAATGAACCGTATCGATCGACAGCGCAAATAAGCCCTTCACCTTTATAACAAAATCCCGCAATACTCACGCTGAAAACAGTGGCGACATTGCTCCAGGAATCCGCTAAAAGACTCTTCCAGAGCAGGTAAATCACCTTCGGACTAGGCATGCCGCGCCCACCCGGGTACAATCCGCGCTAATTTTCGCCAATTTAACCATTTTTAACCCACAGCACAGGTAACCAGTTTGATAACAACTGCCAACATCACCATGCAATTCGGCGCCAAGCCCTTGTTTGAAAACGTCTCGATTAAATTCACTGAAGGCAATCGCTATGGTCTTATCGGCGCCAACGGCTGTGGTAAATCGACATTCATGAAAATTCTCTCGGGTGAGCTGGAGCAGAGCAGTGGCAACGTCAGCTATGAACCTGATATTCGTGTCGGCACACTGAAACAGGATCAGTTTGCCTATGAAGAATTTAGCGTACTCGATACCGTGATAATGGGGCATGCTGAGCTCTGGGAAGTGAAAAAAGAACGTGATCGCATCTACTCTCTGGCAGAAATGAGCGAGGAAGAAGGCATTAAAGTCGCCGATCTTGAGGTTAAATTCGGCGAACTTGACGGCTACACCGCCGAATCTCGTGCTGGCGAACTACTCCTCGGCGTCGGTATTCCACTGGAGCAGCATGAAGGCCCAATGAGTGCGGTAGCGCCAGGCTACAAACTGCGTGTGCTGCTATGTCAGGTACTGTTTGCGGACCCTGATGTCATGCTACTCGATGAGCCGACCAACAACCTCGATATCAATACGATTCGCTGGCTGGAAGGCATTCTAAATGATCGCCAGAGCACCATGATCATCATCTCGCATGATCGCCATTTTCTGAACATGGTGTGCACGCATATGGCCGATCTGGACTACGGTGAAATTCGCATCTATCCCGGCAACTATGACGAATACATGGTCGCCTCGACCCAGGCACGTGAACGTCTGATGTCACAAAATGCCAAGAAAAAACAACAAATTGCTGATCTACAGGAGTTTGTACGGCGATTCTCGGCAAATGCCTCGAAGGCACGCCAGGCAACCTCGCGCCAGCGCCAGATTGAGAAAATCAAACTCGATGATGTTAAGCCATCATCGCGTGTAAATCCCTATATTCGCTTTGAGCTCGACAAGAAACTTCACCGCAATGCTGTCGAAGTAACCGGCCTGGCAAAAGGCTATGATGAAGCTCCTCTATTTAAAAACCTCAACCTGATGGTCGAGGCCGGCGAAAAAATCGCGATTATCGGTCCCAACGGTATCGGTAAAAGTACCTTACTCGGCACACTAGTAAATGCGCTGGAACCCGATAGCGGTGACATCAAATGGGCTGAGAACGCCGCAATTGGCTATTTTGCTCAGGATCATGCCGCTGACTTCGAGTCTGATACCAACCTGTATGACTGGATGGATAAATGGGGTCAGGATGCGGATGATGAGCAGGTCATTCGTGGCACGCTCGGACGCCTGCTGTTTTCCGGCGATGATATTAAAAAGCCGGTCAACGTCATCTCCGGGGGTGAACAAGGCCGCATGTTGTTTGGTAAACTCATTCTGCAGCAACCCAATGTACTGGTTATGGATGAACCGACCAACCATCTGGATATGGAATCAATTGAGTCGCTCAACCTGGCTTTAGAGAAATACACGGGCACACTGATTTTCGTGAGTCATGACCGCGAATTCGTCTCGTCTCTTGCTACGCGCATCATCGAGTTATCTGAGTCTGGTGTCACCGATTATGCTGGTACCTATGAGGACTATTTACAAAGCCAGGGTATTCAATAGCAGGCAAGATGCCTGCGCTGTAATGTTTGTATAGAGGTAAATGTTATTATGTTTATGGTTAAGCTGTTAATTATTGCCATTATTGTCGCCGTCGCCGGTTATTTCCTGGCACCTGTTCTTAAACTCGATCTTATTGCACAGCCCGCTGTGTTTGCGATTGCCGCCGCCATCGGCGTTATCATTGGTGGTATTGCAGGCGCACGCATGCAGGGAAACCAAAGCCAACCCGTCTCCACATCAAGCGAAGACAAAGAAACGCTGTTTGTTGGCAATCTTGCCTTCAAGGCCTCACGTGATCAGTTACAGAAACTGTTTGCAAATTACGGCACGGTACACTCTGTGCGCCTGATGATCGATCGTGAAACGCGTCGCCCGCGTGGTTTTGGATTTGTTGAAATGAACAGTTCCGGCGCGAAAAAGGCCCTCAAGGCACTCGATGGCTATGAATTTGTTGGGCGTAGCCTGCGCGTCAATGTCGCCAATGAGCGCAAGGCTGCCTAAGTGTTAGCCATGAGTACCACTATGCCTTCATCTGACAGCATTATTGTCGCCGCACTCTACAAGTTTGTCGCCTTACCAGATTACGAGGCCATACGTGAACCCTTGCTGGTCTTCTGTATGGAGCATGATGTCAGAGGCACATTGTTAATAGCACGTGAAGGTATTAATGGCACTATCGCGGGTACCCGAGAAGGCATTGATGCTGTTCTTGAGTATCTGCGCAGTGATGCACGTCTCGCCGATATTCAGCACAAGGAATCTTATTTCGACGAGATTCCGTTTTATCGCATGAAGGTAAAACTGAAAAAAGAGATCGTCACAATGGGTGTCGAGGGTCTTGATCCAAATCGTGTTGTTGGTACCTATGTGAAACCAACTGAATGGAATGCACTGATCAGTGATCCAGATGTGGTCTTAGTCGATACACGTAACGACTATGAATTCAACATAGGTACGTTCAAACAGGCGATTAACCCGGACATTCAAACCTTCCGCGATTTTCCGCAATATGTGGCTGACAACCTGTCACCGGAAAAACACAAGAAGGTCGCTATGTTCTGCACCGGTGGCATCCGCTGCGAGAAGGCCACGGCGTTCATGCTTGAGCAGGGTTATGAAGAGGTCTATCACCTTGAAGGTGGCATTCTGAAATACCTTGAAGAAGTCGATGAACAGGAAAGCCTGTGGGACGGTGAATGCTTCGTGTTTGATAATCGCGTTGCCGTCAATCATCAGCTTGAAAAAGGTCAGTATGACCAGTGCCATGGCTGTCGTTACCCGATTACCGAAGACGACAAGGCATCAGAAAAGTACATCGAAGGCGTCTGCTGCCCACATTGTCATGACCAGCAGTCTGGCCGACAACGCGCCCGCGCTGCCGAACGCCAGAAACAGGTAGAACTTGCCGTAGCCCGTAACGAGCGCCACATTGGTGGCAATCAACGTAAGTAAGACACCCGCTAAGCACCTATGAATTCAGGGCTTTTTGCCCTATCTGAGCTCAATATTCCGGCCCACGGGACGATATAAGCTATAAGCTTCGAGTGCTTTTCCCAGTAGGATAATTTACCTACTGCTAAACAATAACTTACGGGATTTACGTAGACGTGGGCCAGTCCGTTTTACTTATTGAGCTGTCGGCAACATTGCGACATGCGACCAACAAACTGCTCTCATCACAGGGCTATGATCTGCATATTTGCCCAAATTTTGCCGATGCGCTGACCCAAATCCAGCTACATCAGGATCAGGGTAGTCCTTATGATGCAGTCATTGTTGGCTGGCCGGCTAAGACTGATGATGATGCTGACGAACTTTTCACTTTCCTGCTTGAAGATGAAAACCGTTCACTGCCGGTTCTGATCATGGCCCACGAGGCCGATACTCCGAAACTCAACTGGCTCTCAAACCGTGGCCATTCAACACTGTTGTTATGGGATGACTATCGTGAATCCGCCAATGCCATTGGCAAAATTATTGACGATCAACATGTTATTAGTACACCGACAGATTCACAGATAAACCCCAAAGATACGCAGACTCCGATTCGGATATTGTTTGTCGATGATTCACCGACCGTACGTGTTGGCTATCGCAAGCTACTTACAAAAAATGGTTATGATACTGACACCGCTAGCGGCGTCGTCGAGGCAATGGAAAAGGCACTCTCCAACCATTATGACCTCGCAATTGTTGATTATTTTATGCCGGATGGTACTGGTGACACGTTGTGCCGTATGCTAAGAGATGATCCACGCACATCAATGGTTACCTCAGCTATCATCACAGGAACATATCTGAACGATGCCATCATCGGCTCACTCGAAGCGGGTGCTGTCGAATGCATGTTTAAAAATGAAGGCAAGGAATTATTCCTGGCACGCATCGATGCAATGAGCCGTGCGGTCAGAGTACGCAATGCTATTGAAAAAGATCACAAGCGCCTCGAAGGTATTCTGTCATCGGTTGGTGATGGCGTTTACGGTGTCAGTCCAACGGGTGATATAACATTCATTAACCCTGCCGGACTGAAAATTCTGGGCTACTCAAGCAAAGATAAACTCATAGGTAAATCACCCTACACAATTTTCCACAGCAAGAAATCGGATGGTAGTATACGTCCGGTCGATGAATGCCCGCTACAACGCGCGTACGGAAATGGACACAAGTACTCCTCACGCGAAATGAGTTTTGTGCATCGTGATGGCCATCAAATCATGATCGAATGTAATGTGTTTCCATTGCATATCGATGGCAGACAGGAAGGTAGTGTTGTTGCCTTCCGTGATATCACCGAAAGAAAATTACTTGAAGATGAACTAAAATGGCAGGCGACCCACGATCAATTAACGGGTTTACCTAATCGCGCCTATTTTGAGGATCAGCTTGTTCATGAAGTAAAGAGGCTCAATCGCAGTCACGAACAAAGTGTACTCTTATACATCGACCTGGATCGTTTCAAGTACCTGAACGATACAGCAGGTCATGCTGCTGGTGATCAGTTACTAGTAGAGATTGGTAAAGAAATCAGTTTGCGATTACGTAAGGCTGACACGCTGGCGCGTATTGGCGGCGATGAATTTGCTGCGATTCTGCGTAATATCAAACAAGATGAAATCGAATCTTTTGCGGATGACTTTCGAGCCATTGTCGAGAATTACACTTTTCTCTATAAAGGCAAGGACTATCATGTGACATCCAGTATTGGCATTACCTTGCTAAACAAAGAAACCAGCTCACATGGCGAAGCACTCGCGAACGCTGATATCGCATGCTATATCTCAAAAAGCCAGGGACGCAACAGCATTCATATGTATGATGCCGACAATGATGCTAAAAGTACCATGGACATGGATTTGGGCTGGTCTTCACGGCTTCGTAATGCGCTCGCAACAAATGCATTTGAACTTCATTTTCAGCCCATAGTGCCTATAGAACATATCGAGACCGACACACTTAGTGAAGGTGATGGCGAAGTCTGGCAACAGTATCGTCAGAAGACAGGGTTCACCCATACCTATGAAGCACTCATACGTATGCGTGATAGTCAGAATAAAATCATCCCGCCTGATTCATTCTTACCAACTGCAGAGCGATTTAATCTTATGCCTGAGATTGATCGTTGGGTTATTAAAAATGGTATTCAAAAACTGGCCGATCTGAGCGGTTATAAAGATCTGGTGCTGTCGATTAATCTTTCCGGTCAGACATTACAGGACAGAGAACTTATCGATTACATTCGTGAGCATATCAGTCGTGCAAATATACGTCCTGAACAACTCTGTTTTGAGATCACAGAAACATCGGCTATTGCGAACTTTGATGATGCCAGTCGACTCATTAATGAACTCAAGCGTATTGGCTGTAAATTCTCACTGGATGACTTTGGTAGTGGCTTCTGTTCATTCTCACACCTGAAATTTCTTACCGTTGATACCATTAAGATCGATGGCATCTTCGTGCAAGGTATGCTGCATGACAACATCGACCAGGCGATTATTCAGTCCATTGTGCAGATAGCGCATTCGACCGGTAAACAGACGATCGCTGAGTACGTTGAAAACTCAGATATACTACAAATGCTTAAGGAAACAGGTGTTGATGCAGTACAGGGTTATTATGTATCACGCCCTATGGAGGAGATGGATACCGAAAACCTTGAGTCTAACTCACCAGCAACAAATCTGGTTGATGTGAGTGAACAACATTAATTACACACGCCACGGCAACGAATAAAACGCTCCGCACAAGAGACGCGTGCAAAATCCTGCTTTATAAAACTCCCCTGTTCACCACCCGTATGTTGAACCACCGAGTTGTTACACTGCCGCTTGTTGGTCACATACAACGGCTCCATCAACCATTCCACATTGGTACAACCCGGATCACCGGCCCCGAAACGCACTCCGATTTCATATGACGCGCATTGCAGCCCAATATGACGGACCTGTCCTTCTATAATCCAGTCACCCTCATTATTCAGCCATAACTTCAGAGCGTTAAAGCGAAAGTCTTTTTTGGCCGGTCCAGTGAGAACACTTGAGAAACCTGATAGTTTTGCCTCGGCCTTCACCTGGCTAATACTCTGCTTCTTGCTCTTGTCAAACAACCCAGCAAGTGCAAGACCACTCACCAAACAAAGTAACACGGCAATAAAACTGTATAAACGCAATGGACGATGGCGCATCATGATGCCTACTCTTCACTATTAGGAGCCTGGCAGTATACCAGCTTCAGCTATCAGGATCGTCGTTCAACGACATGCCAATATTGATCCCCACTGACAGACGTAATTGCTGACTACGATTTTGCGCCACGGCATGTTCCAGTGCAGGCGAAAAGAATACCGTGTTACCTACCTGCGGTTCTATGTGAACGGCAGCATCACCATCGGGTAACAGGATTAAATCGCCACATTGTGGTGCGCACTGGATGTAATACACGGCAGAAATGACTTCATCAAAATCATCATGGTGGTGCGCTTCAGTGACATCACCTGGTTGCATGGCATTAAACCAGGCGCCATAACGCAACACAGATTGTGGTTTCCCAAGCAAGTCAGTAGCGCAGGCCAGAATGTGCTGACGCAGTATCTTCAGCGCTGGACACTGCGTGCTACTCACATAGATATTTTCGTAACGACCGGCGAAGAAATGATCCTTGCGTGTATCAGGTGCATTTTGTGCAGCTGAAAAACCGCTCAGCAGGTCCTGATTGAGACTGTCCACATCCGTGAATCGGGCCAGTGAATAAAGGGGGGTTGTTTCAACTGACGCAAGCTGTGGCACAGCCTATTTCCTATATATTCATGAATTCCACTATCAGACTTTTGGCAACAAAACCTGACACGCCCAGTCCGAGTACAAAAAACAGTGCGATGCGTCCAAACCGACCTGCACGTGATTCAACACCCAGTTTATAGATGATATACATCATATACAGAATCAGCGCGGTAATCCCGATGGTTAAAGACAGATTTTCAAACGTTTCAATAGACATGCTTTAGGTCCCCTTAATGCGGTTCGCATAGTAGCATATAAGCATACCCTAATAAAGATGTTTAAATACTCGGCAATATTGCATTTTTAAGTTATTAATCAACTATTTAAAACGTTGTAAGAAATATGGTATTTTTATCGGCAGGACGCTATATTAAAAAGTATGCTGAACACCGTCGAAACAAGGAAAGGGGCTTTTTGAAATGGATAAATTCAGTTTCCGTTCACTATTCTCGCGCAACAAATCACCCAAAGATCGTCGTGGCAAAGACCGTCTACAGGCACGTGTCGGTGCCACAATTCTGATTGTGGATGACTCACGAACCATTCAGTTTTCGTTACGCAACATGTTGCAACAGGCTGGCTATCAAATTCTCGAGGCACGTAATGGCGAAAATGGTATTGAGCTTGCGCGCGAACACAAGCCAGACCTGATTTTCATGGATGTGGTCATGCCCGGAATGACGGGTTTTCAGGCAACACGTGCATTACGCAAGCATCAAGAAACCAGTGAAATTCCGATCATTGTCATGAGTGGCAATGAACAGGCCACGGAAAAATTCTGGGTCATTAAAATTGGGGCCAATGATTTCATGACCAAACCCTTCCAGCGTAAAACAGTGTTTGAAAAACTCGAAAAACATCTGTTTGCTGAAGAAGTTGCCTGACCAGCCAGATGAAACGTCTGCTTCTGGTCAGACACGCAAAATCCAGCTGGAACAATCCATCCCTCAGTGATGCTCAACGACCACTCAATACGCGTGGCCAACGTGATGCACCAAATGTTGGCAGCTACCTGTCAGCCAACATGCCTGCCCCCGAGCAAATTTACACGAGTCCCGCCACCCGCGCCGCGACCACCGCCTCACTGATTGCAGCCTGCTATCAGCCTAAACTTAGCGTCCAGGTTATTGATGATTTGTATACCTTCTCGGCTCAACAGCTTTATGAAAATATCCATACCCTGCCGAATGAATACACAACTCTAATGCTTGTTTCCCACAACCCAGGTATTACTGATCTTGTTAATCATCTGTGTGATACTGACATCGAAAATGTGCCCACCTGCGGCGTAGCCGATATTCAGATAGCGGGGGCAGAATGGTCCGCAATTTCTCCGGCAGAAAATCAGCTGCTGGCGTTCATTACGCCCAAGAGTCTGCTATAAATAAACATCAATGAATAAAATCGACCTGGCAGAACCTCACAATCTTGATACGCAAATCGCGGCGATGTTTAAGGGCGATGTCACCGTCTGTAATGGCTGCCTGCTGCTATTTAAAGATGACACGCTTTGTATCGATGCCTACCTGAATGCCTTTCGCCAGACTCCGGAAGAGGCAGATGAGATGCTATTACACAGCGTCATTGACCACGCCAAACAGACGCTTAGCTTACTTCAACAAGCTTGCGCAAACTTAACGGAATCTTTAGACGGCAAGCAGGTCATATATAGGTGTATCTATATGGACTGGATGAAACCTGTCAATGTCGCACTGGAATCAAACGGCGAATTTGTGCGTTTTGAGCATGACTGATAGCAACGTGACATATTCACATTTGAGTTGACGATTCGTTCACGGACAGCATAAGCTACATTACTGATACTGTAATCATGTTTAACAAGGTTGCTCTCAGCAACAGGGGGTTGCACATGAAACCACTTATTTATTCCAGCATTGCTATGCTAATGCTTATTACCCAAAATGCGATGGCGCTTGATGAAGCATCGCCATTTTCGAAAATTCCTGTGGGCTCAACGCTGTCACTGAACGATACCGTAGTCATTGAACCTGAACGAGCCGGTGTGCATATTCAAAATGGCACGGTGCTACCTTTTTCACAGATTGACAAGTTTCGTGCAAACTGTGATTTCGAAGTACGCACACTCGCACAACAGCCAACTAAAATTCAGCCCGATACGTTTATCATTACCAAAGTGGTACTGGAAGAAGATGTCGCGGCAAGTAGCTGGAATGTATTTGCGGGTGGCTCAGGTGACGGTGGCCCCAGTCATGTCGATTTCTCTACAATTCTGTACCTTGAATCAGTGAATCAACCGGATGTACTACGCATTACCTGTGAGCACTGGGAAGACCCGGTCGAAGCAGAATTTCTGAGTATTAAACAGATACGTCAGGCGATGGGTGGCTTGCTAACCCTGCAAATTAAATAATTACTTGTGTGTATCGACTGCAGCGCGTTTAAAAATATCGTTTGGACTAATCGTACCTAGTACGTCAAAATCGCCCTGACCATCAGGGCGTAGTACGACCATGCCGGCATAGGGAATCAACTCGAGCGTGAGGTGATTTATGTTGGGGGAATGCGTCACCATCACCATATTTTCCTTGCCTTTGTAGGCCACGATTCGCTCTGCAACCTTGTCCATGCGCTGATTGGCTTGCTGCTCGTCGAGCCCCTGAATCAAATCAAGGGGTGCCCATAGTTCGACTTTGTCATAGGTTATCCAGGCCGTGTTAATGGCACGACAAAAACGGCTTGAATAGACTTCACCGATTGGCACATCATGTTTACGTAAGGCCAGCGCCATTTTCAGCACCAGCGTGACGCCCTGATCAGACAGATCTCGTTCAAAAATACAGTTATCGGGCTCAAACAGCAGTGGATCATTTACCTTTTCAGTGGTCGCATGGCGCATCAGCAGCACGTTGCCCCCATCATGCAGTGCCTTCCATAAGGCATCCTCCACAGCATGCGCCGTAGTTGCCGGTAGTAGTAAACATATCAGCAGGCTTAAATAACGTTGAATCATATCCATTTATTCGTTGTAAGATCTTCTTCTGCTAAGTATTACGGCATGATCGAGGAAACATTTAACGATTTTCCTGATACATTTTGGGTCACATAGTTACCTGATTTTTATATTGAAACAGCGGCTTAGATTTAATATCTGGCACTATTTTCTAGAGCAGACCCGATGAATGTGAATATCTGCAAAGCCTTGTTGTCCAATACTTTATTAGGGACTATTTACGGTATAATTAGGAATAAAGTAGACTAAATAGCTCAGGAGATGTTTGCATGTCACAGCGACTCTTAACATTATTTTTAGTGCCGTTTTTATGGTTTGGTGCTACCAATGGCGTCCTTGCGGCCAGTAAAGATAATCCCACTGAAAAACCGGGAGCCTTTCTCGGTGCCGGAAGTTTCTCCATCCCTGCCTGGTTCAAGAATTCCTTCCTCGATTTACGTGATGACGTTGCAGAGGCAACAGAAAACGGTAAACGCGTGATGATCTATTTCCACCAGGATGGTTGCCCCTACTGCTCCAAGCTGGTCAATGAAAATTTCAGTCAGAAACACATTGTCGATTTCATGAATAAAAATTTCGATGCCATCGACATCAATATGTGGGGCGATCGTGAAGTCTCTGATCTAAATGGCAAGTCCATGAATGAAAAGGCCTTCGCTGCGAGCCTGAAGGTCTGGTTTACACCGACACTGCTGTTTTTTGATGAAAAGGGCAAGATTGCACTGCGTGTGAATGGCTATTACAAACCGCAGCAACTTTTGGCGGCATTACAATATGTGGCCGATAAGCAGGAAACCAAGATTTCCTTTACCGACTATTACAAGAAACTCAATCCACCGCCAACATCTGGCAAGTTGAACACAGCCGGCTTCCTGGCTAAACCACCATACCAGTTAAACAAGGTGGATAATGATTTCATCGCCGTATTGTTTGAACAAAAAGACTGCGTCGACTGCGATCGTCTACACAAAGATGTCTACCCACTCGCCGATACCCAGACACAGCTGAAACGCTTTCATACGGTACGCGTGGATCGCTGGTCACAAACGCCCGTCACAACACCCGATGGCAAGCAGATGTCAGCAAAAGACTGGGGCGATGCATTAAATATCGCCTACGTACCTACGGTGGTACTGTTTGATAAGGGCAAAGAGGTGATTCGTGCCGAGGCCTTCCTGAAGTCTTTTCATATGCAATCGATTTTCGACTACGTTGCCTCAGGTGGTTATAAGAAGGAAACCAGTTTTCAGCGTTACCTCGAACACCGCGCCGATGATATTCGCAAAACCGGCAAGAACGTCGATATCTGGAGATAAGGCCTAATTAGCCTCCTGCCCGGGGTATGGCTGTGGCAAGCTTTGACACAGCTATATCATCGTAACTGAAGCATCCATAAAGGTCAGCCGCGGGTATGCGCTGCATGCTCAAGTGGGCTCGTCGTCCTGACTCGCCCACATCAATGGCACCTTGCTCTCAACATCCCTGTATCGCAGCGGCGCCAATGACGCAGTAGCGCAATACCCACCGCTGACTGGTCGGGATGGGTGGCTGGGGACAGCGTCTTTGAAAACGTGCGTGCCATGGAGGGCTAAAGCACGTTTTCATAGATTTGAGCACAACATGGAGGTTGGGCGAGATTAAGCTGATCACAGCCACTTATCTCGAGCAGGGAAGTAATGATTAATGCTGTGTCAGACGAGTTGAAATTGACAGGTCTAAAGGATTTCGTTGCGCACCACGACGAGCTGCTCGGGCGCATCAACCGCAACACGGATATTGCCATCTTCTAGTTCAGAAAAAATCACCTCTACCGGGCCATCATTGAACAGCTCGGCAACGGTCATATTTGGATCCAGTCCATGGCTTGGATACAACAGGATGTATTCACCAGGTTTACGTGTAAAAGCCAGCATAATTATTTCCCCCAAATAATCAGTGTGGCAACAATACGCCTGTTACAGCGGAACGTCTATCAGCGTTTGCAGGGATATTATGTAGGTAATACACCTACATAAGTAACGTTCTGTCAGCCTATCCTACAGGGTTGTAAACTAACTATCGATGACAAGAATGGCAATCAGTGCAATCGTACTGGCACTAAAATGCACAATGCCCCAGAAGAACAACCAGAACTGTTTCGCATACTTGCCGACCAGGATAAAAATAATCCCCGTGAGAATCGCAAAGATGAGTGTACCAATGAGCATGCCATCACTAACGGCAGCTTCGGGTATTTGATCCAGCGGAATATCTTCACGATAACGCATGGTTATTCTGCATCATAACCCAGGTTTGGTGACAACCAACGCTCGGCATCGGCCAATGATAAGCCTGCGCGCTGTGCATAATCTTCAACCTGATCACGGTTAATCTTGCCAACACCAAAGTAGCTGGCATCAGGGTGTGCAAAGTACCAGCCACTCACTGAGGCGGCAGGGTACATCGCAAAACTATCCGTTAACGTCACACCGGTATTGGTTTCGGCATCGAGCAGTTGCCAAAGCTTGGCCTTTTCTAAATGATCAGGGCAGGCAGGGTAACCCGGTGCCGGACGTATACCTTTGTATTGTTCCTTGATGAGAGCATCATTCGTCAGTGACTCATCGTTGGCATAGCCCCAGAACTCCTTGCGCACGCGTTCATGCAGTCGCTCGGCAAAGGCCTCGGCAAGACGATCGGCCAGTGCCTTCAACATAATGGCATGGTAATCATCATGATCGGCCTCAAAGCGTTCGATATGCTTTTCAATACCAATACCTGCCGTGACGACAAAGGCGCCAACATAATCCTGTTTGCCACTGTCTTTGGGCGCAACAAAATCCGCCAGGCAACGGTTGGGTTTACCCGGTGGGCGTTCAGTCTGCTGACGCAGCTGGTGTAATGTCATGCTGACATTGGCACGACTGTCATCGCTATAGACTTCAATATCATCACCATTCACCTGATTGGCAGGAAAGAAACCAATCACGGCACGCGCCTCTAACCAGTTTTCGTCGACAATCTGTTGTAACATCGCCTGCGCATCAGCAAACAGTTTTTTCGCCTCTTCACCTTTATCAGCATCATCAAAGATCTTTGGATAACTGCCTTTCAGTTCCCAGGTGTGAAAGAACGGCGTCCAGTCGATGTACTCTGTCAATTCACTAAGTGAGTAATCATTAAATTCCTTCACGCCAAACTCGGCAGGTTTCACTGGCGCAAATTCTTGCCAGTCAATCTGCGTGGCATTTTCACGTGCATCAGCGAGACTCAGCCATTTGGTCTTCGCTCGACGCCCCGCATGTGCAGTACGTACCTTGTCATAATCGGCACGCAAGTCTGCAACAAACTTTTCTTTTAAGTCTTCACTAATCAGGTTTTGAGCGACACCGACAGCACGCGAGGCATCTTTGACCCATACTGTCGCACCCTCATAATGCTGCTCAATCTTCACAGCGGTATGCGCCTTTGATGTAGTCGCTCCACCGATCATCAACGGTACCTTGAAATCCAGACGCTGCATTTCTTTGGCCATATGCACCATCTCATCAAGCGACGGTGTGATTAAACCACTCAGACCAATAATGTCGCAGTTTTCTTCGCGCGCTGTTTCCAGGATCTTGTTGGCAGGCACCATCACACCGATATCGATGACTTCAAAGTTATTACACTGCAAGACGACGCCGACAATGTTCTTGCCAATGTCGTGCACATCACCTTTAACAGTGGCCATCAGGATCTTGCCATTGCTACGACTTTTTTCGTCTTTCTCCGCTTCGATGTACGGAATTAGGTAGGCAACCGCCTTTTTCATGACGCGTGCTGACTTCACCACCTGTGGCAGGAACATCTTGCCGGCACCAAATAGATCGCCGACGACATTCATGCCATCCATCAGTGGCCCTTCAATTACCTGAATCGGGCGAGCAAACTCCTGCCGTGCTTCTTCAGTATCTTCTTCTACAAAACTGTCAATGCCCTTGACTAAGGCATGCTCTAAACGTTTTGCGACAGGCAGTTCACGCCAGGCGAGGTCTTCTTTCTTCGCAGCGGTTGATCCATCACCTTTGAATTTATCGGCAATGTCTAACAAGCGCTCTGTGGAATCATCACGACGATTTAATACAACGTCCTCAACGGCAACACGCAACTCATCAGGCAGATCATCATAGACTGCCAGCTGACCTGCATTAACAATGCCCATATCCATACCCGCCTGAATCGCGTGATACAGGAACACTGCATGGATCGCCTCACGTACCGGATTATTACCACGGAATGAGAACGACACATTCGATACACCACCACTGATCATCGCGTGTGGCAGATTGTTTTTAATATGGCGTGTGGCTTCGATAAAGTCGACGCCGTAATTGTTATGTTCTTCAATACCGGTGGCAACAGCAAAGATATTTGGATCAAAGATAATATCTTCGGGTGGAAAACCAACCTTCTCGGTAAGCACCTTATAGGCACGCGTACAAATTTCTATTTTGCGTTGCTGGGTATCAGCCTGACCGGTTTCATCAAAGGCCATGACGATCACGGCCGCACCATAGCGACGGCACAGCGTCGCCTGTTCGATGAACTTGTCTTCACCTTCTTTCATAGAAATCGAATTGACAACGCCTTTGCCCTGAATACACTTCAGCCCTTCTTCGAGGATCGGCCACTTCGATGAATCGATCATCACCGGCACACGCGAGATATCGGGCTCACTGGCGATCAGGTTGAGGAATGTCTTCATGGCCTCTTCACCGTCCAGCATGCCTTCATCCATGTTGACATCGATGATCTGCGCACCGTTCTCGACCTGCTCGCGCGCGACCGTTAGTGCTTCATCATAATTATCTTCAAGAATGAGGCGTTTGAATTTTGCTGAACCGGTTACATTGGTACGTTCACCGACATTCACAAACAGTGAGTCTTTATCAATATTGCACGGCTCAAGACCACTCAGGCGCGTAACATGGTTATTATCTTTTGGCTGGCGAGGTGGATATTTACTAACGGCTGCGGCGATGGCCTTGATATGCGGCGGCGTGGTACCACAGCAACCACCGATGATATTTAGAAAACCATTCTTCGCCCACTCTTCAATCTCAGCGGCCATCTGCTCAGGTGTTTCATCGTACTCACCAAACTCGTTGGGCAGGCCGGCATTCGGATGCGTGTTGATATGGCAGTTGGCAAGACCAGCGATCTCTTCAACATGTTGGCGCAGATCTTTGGCGCCGAGTGCACAGTTAAAACCAAAACTGATAGGCTCGATATGACGCAATGAATTGTAAAACGCTTCAGCGGTTTGTCCTGATAACGTACGACCACTGGCATCAGTGATGGTACCCGAGATCATTACTGGCCACTTCTGACCTTTAGCTTCAAAATATTCTTCTATCGCAAACAGTGCCGCCTTGGCATTCAATGTATCGAAAATGGTTTCCACCAGAATGATATCCGCACCACCATCAATCAGGCCATTTATCGATTCTGTATAGGCAGTTTTCAGTTCATCAAAACTGATATTACGAAACGCCGGGTTGTTTACATCGGGCGAGATACTCGCGGTACGATTGGTTGGGCCAAGCACGCCCGCAACAAAACGCGGCTTACCATCGTTCTGCTCATATTCATCACAGGCCTCGCGTGCCAACTTCGCTGCCGCGACGTTAATCTCGTAGACCAGTTCCTGCATATCGTAATCCGCCATCGATACCGATGTGGCATTGAAGGTATTGGTCTCAAGAATATCCGCGCCGGACTTGAGATAGGCGAGGTGGATATCTTTGATGATCTTTGGCTGCGTCAGTGCCAGCAGGTCATTATTGCCCTTTAGGTCAGACGGCCAGTCGGCAAAACGCTCACCACGGTAATCTTCTTCAGACAGCTTATAGGTCTGAATCATGCTGCCCATGGCACCATCCAGAATCAGGATTCGTTCTTTCAGTGCATTATGGAGTTGATCGGTACGTGGAATCTGGCTGGACATAATATAGTGGCTTCGTTGTAGAGGTTTCTAAAAGGCTGCGCCCTGCTAAAAAACAGGGCGCGAGTGTAACATATATAAGGAAGAGGCTTAACCGAGTGTTTTAAAGCGAAATACGACTCCGTCAACGCCGATAATCTCAACGCGCGTACCCGTTTCACAGTCCTCGCCTTCTATCTTCCAGGTTGAATCATCAACGCGTATTTTGCCCACACCATTGACGACAGGTTCCTGCAACGTGAAGGTACGGCCGATGTACTGCTCGCCGCGGCGGTTCAGCGTCGGCTCATCGGTGGCGGTCGGTATCTTCTTCAAACGGTTATGCCAGATATATAAACTGATGATGGACACCGCCGAAAACACCAGAAACTGAGCCTCCCAGCCAATATCAGGTGCAATAAATAGCATCAGTGCGACGACCGCGGCCGCAATACCTAGCCACAGGAAGAATGCCCCGGGTGCCAGCATCTCGACAATCAGTAGCACAAGGGCAAAGATGCCCCACTTCCAGTAATTAAGCGTTTCAAGAAATTCCATCAGGCGTCACCCTTCTTGCTAAAGGCCTCCTTGGCAATTTCGCTAATACCGCCAATAGAACCGATGACGCTACTGGCCTCCAGCGGCATAAACAGGATCTTCTGATTATCGGCCATACCGATAGTGGTCAGCGCCTCCATATACTTGTTGGCAACGAAGTAGTTTATGGCCTGCACATCACCCTTGGCGATCGCCTGCGAGACCATCATGGTCGCCTTGGCTTCCGCCTCGGCCTGACGTTCACGCGCCTCCGCATCACGGAAGGCTGACTCTTTACGGCCCTCCGCATCAAGAATCGCCGACTGCTTCTCACCCTCGGCCTTGAGGATCTCAGCCTGGCGGAAACCCTCTGCTTCAAGGATATTGGCACGTTTCAGACGCTCGGCCTTCATCTGCTGCGCCATCGCATCGACCAGATCACGCGGTGGTGATATGTCCTTGATTTCAATACGTGTAACTTTAATACCCCACGGCGTGGTGGCATCATCAACAACATTCAGCAGGCGCGCGTTGATATCATCACGACGCGACAGCAGCTCATCGAGGTCCATCGAACCCATGACGGTACGAATATTTGTCATCACCAGGTTGAGGATCGCAAGCTCAAGCTGGTTAACCTCATAAGAGGCCTTCGCGGCATCCAGCACCTGAAAAAACACCACGCCATCGACCTGCACCATGGCGTTATCTTTGGTGATGACCTCCTGTGATGGGACGTCCATGACACGCTCCATCATGTTCATCTTCGAGCCAATAGCATCAGCTATCGGCATAATAAAATTCATACCGGGCTTTAGTGTCTTGGTGTAGCGGCCAAAGCGCTCTACGGTGTACTCCATGCCCTGCGGCACAGATTTGACCGCCATAAACACGATGACAATGGCAAATATGATAATGGCAAAAAACAGGATGCTTGGGGAATCAAACGGCATGGTCCTCTCCTTGTAATATAAGGCGTTATTATTATCTCCACACAGTATAGTGAGAAAATAAGTCTGTCTATAAACATTATTGCTAAAGATAGATATTGGGACGAAACTGGCTATTTCAAGATAAATAGGCATTAATTTGGGAATATCATCATATATTCCGCTAATCCCGTATTAATAATGGGACGATAACTACTATATAGAAATAACTGAAAATATACTCCATTATGACTATGGATGTGGGACATACAATATACTATAAGGCTATAATATACATATTAGTGGGAATATAAATCCGATTAATTCTTTTCTGAACCGATGTCTTATACTATCTGTCCCAATATTGGATAGCGGATTATTCATCAGCATAAGGAGCCCAGATGCAACGCCGTAATTTACTCAAATTAGCCGTCACCGCAGTTTCAGGTCTGATCAGTCGCCCATTGCTGGCAAAACTGAACCCGACCCCCGCGCAGACGGAAGGGCCCTTCTATCCAGAGAAATCACAGCCTGATACCGACGTCGACCTTACTCAGATAAAAGGGCATAAAGCCAGGGCGACTGGTCGCGTGGTGCAAATCAATGGCACGGTGACCGACACAAAGGGACAGCCATTGACGAATGCCCAGGTCGAGATCTGGCAGGCCAACCACTATGGCCGCTATGCACATTCACGTGATGGCAACCCGGCACAACTCGACGAACACTTTCAGGGTTGGGGCATCGCGACAACCAATGCAAACGGTGAATACCGCTTTACTACCATTATTCCAGGAGCCTACCCGGCTTCACGCAACTGGGTACGCCCACCACATATTCATTACAAAATAAGCCATGCGAAATATCGCTCCCTGACAACGCAGATGTATTTTCCTGAAGAGCCATTGAACGACAAGGATTTAATTCTTAACGGCCTGTCTCCACGCGAACAGCGCAAGGTCATTGCCAAAGCCTCTGCTAAAAACCAGCTGAGGTTTGATATTACGCTGGCATAAAAAAACCCCGCATAGCGGGGCGAATATTTTAGCGTTATGGATTACGTTTAATTCATACCTGGCACATAAATGGTTTCATCGATAAAAACATGCTTGGGTGTGATCGATACATCGACTGTTACATTGTTGGTATAACTATTCACAAACTCGACAGGATCTTTGCAATCCTGTAACTGGGCTTCTACCTGCTGTTCAAGCTTGAGTATCTCTGGATCTTCGGTTTGTTTGTTTTTCATGGTAACGTCCCTGTTGCATGAAAACGCCTTTATTCAGGCATTCATTATTGGTGTTTCGATATTGTCATCGGTAAATGTATTGACTGGCGCAATATTATCGTCGGCAGATACCACAGAGCGATTACCAGGTTCCGTACTGGCAAAACGAAGCTTGCCACCTTCAGGCACACCTAAGGCACCCATTTGCATGCCATGAGGCATTGGGTAACCCATATAGAGTTTACCTAACTCGAAAATTTCGCGATTTGTCGTGACTTCATGCTGCCTTTCACTATTATTTGTTGGATTTAATAACATGCCAGTATTTTCACGGTCTACAATCAACTTGTAACTACCGTCTGGCTGTTTTTCTGTTTTCAGATCAATGTCACGTTTAACGCCCTTGTCATCGACATAGGTATACTCGACTGTGCCGCCATTACGATTCACAAAATCAATCAACTTTTGTTTTACATCCTGCGCAATCAGATCAATCTTGTCATTTGAATCTGTCATGGTATTTAACTGACGAATACGATCCTCTATCGACATGGGTGGCTCTTTTGGCCCGACCTGAATCCTGGTAGATTCACTATTATCACCACCAACATTGATATTTACGACGCCTTTCTTAGCCATTATTTTTCTCCTCTTCCCTGCAATTACATTTTATTAAGCGTTCATTGTTGGATCAGGCGCATTGTCATCCGCAACAATACCTGGAGGAACAGCATTATCTTCTGCAGATACAACGGTACGATTACCTGGCTTAACATCATTATTTGCTTGAGTATCACAGGTACCACGTTTTTTTGCCTCTTTTGCTGTTCCATGGCTCAGAAAAACACGCCCCATTGCATCAATATCTGGGGTTGCAACAAGAGGTTGATCTTTTTCAGAATGATCCTTTGGAATAACCCAGTAACTTGTATTTTCTCTGTTCATCCATAATTTGCCATTATGAATATACAAATCGACGGGCTCATTAGTCACAGGATCGATCCTGGTCATATTTCCACCCGCTAGTTTAACCTTCTCCATAAGCTTGTTGTATGTCGCTTCTGCATTAGCATCAATATTGGCATTATCCTGACTGAGTCTGGCTAGTGCCTTGCTTATTTCTGCAGAACTTTCTGGCTTTTTCTCGCAGATAACCTTAATTTCTTTTTTTACACCATCATCAGGGGCGGTATTTTCAGTATCTGACTTACCTTGCGTAAGTTTTTTCCCTAATCCTTTACCCGTTTCCTCTGCACCAGAATTTAACAGTTTCTTACCGGCTTCTTTTATAACTTTGACAGCTCCCATACGATTCTCCTTAATCACTTTTCTACGTTACCCTAACAGTGTAGATCAGCCTCAACATTGATAGTGTGTTTACTTCCGGATACGCATAAAAAGTTTCTAATAAATCAAACTTAGATAAGTTTTTGCATTCATACTTTATATTCTAATCATGATGAATGACTTCTCAGATTAATAATAATTGGCATATGCGGCAATTTTAATCTGTTCTTATTTATCAAATGTGAAATAACCCTAATACAGTTGGTATGCATTCACAGTCTGTCTATGATGTAAGTAATCAATATAAAGAGAAAAGGATTCTCTCGTATGTCGCCCACCACTAAATCACAGAAACCACTTTTCTCGTTTCGAGTACTTCTTTTTCTGATTATCGCGATTGCACTGATATCGAGTGGGTTTGCGTTTGCTGCTGAGGATCCCCAAGGTGGGGAGGTCATATACTACATTGATAATTCTGGTGTTAACCTAAACAGCCCAGAGACTATTCCTGCCCCACTTGATACAGATGTTTCTTTCATTCTACTTCAAAAGACATTTGGTAACTTCGTTCAAGATATACGCGAGAATTTCTGGGATATTCCAGCCACAGGTGATGCTAACCAACTTACCGTATTAAGCACACTCGTCACGATCCTAACCTGGATTACCTTATTTGTCGGTACAATACTCATTGGCTACACCTCGTTTATTGGCGTTGTAAATACCGCACACGATGGTGAGGTACTCGGCAAGCAATGGTCATCTATCTGGATACCACTTCGTGCTGCTGTTGGTATTGGTATGATCAGCCCAATACAATCCCTAGGCGGTCTCGCGCTCGTACAAACACTGATTCTTGCAGTTGCAATGATGGGGGCAAGTGTCGCGAATATTGTCTGGGATGCGTCAATAAAACTAATCGCAACCAAGCCTGTAGTTCAAAACAAACCTGACCCATCTATTTATTATTTAGGTGAAAGTATTTTATTAAGCCAGGTCTGCCTTATTCATAAGAGTGAACATGGTTTAATTCAAAATACGCTAGAACGCGATGACCTTTCTACAGGTACTTTCGCTCAATCAGGAACGTCGCACAACCAAGTTGTAAGATACTACGCAGGGAAAGAAGTCGATGATAGTGGTTCAACAGTTGACTCAGGTGGTTGTGGAACGTTAGATGCCACAATAGATATCACTAACATTGGTAATAACTCTGTATTAAAAGTTCAGAAGAAAATTTACAATCGTTTTGATGCGGCTATTTATCGTCTTTGGGATGATATTAGACCGATAACTGAGAAAATCGTTAATAGTGATGAATTAGATGATTTCGAAGTTCTCTCAGATACAGATTACGATGATTACCATGATGCTCTATTACGTTACTACAATACAATTGCTGGGTTTGGTGATAGCACATTAATCTATCACACTGAAGTTTCATCTGACTTAATTGCTTCATCAGACTCAATGACAAATGACTTTATTGATCAGACCAGTTCTGGCGGCTGGGCAATGGCAGGCTCATATTACTGGACACTTGTTCGATGGGCTGAGGCTTTTACTGGACCAATACAAAGCCTAACGGAGCTTGAATTTAGTCCTCCATCTGAAACAGATTCAAATGTAACTAGCCATTTCGACTCATTCCGTCACCAATATGCTCGCATTCTAAATGTACTCGATGATGAAATGTATAATATTTTGAATACACCTCGCGCAATAGAAATTTTTGGCACAGTCGCTCGCAGGGATGTAAGTAATTACGACAGAGAAGAAATTGCTGGCCTCATTACTAGTGTTACTAAAAATTTACAAAAGTCGAATACAGGCATCGTAACTGGCGCCGATCAGGGTAGAGATGTAGACCCGTTACTCGCTATGCGTGATATTGGCACAGGCATAGTAACTCAAATTGCCAGATTTATGACAAAATCAAAAGAAGAACAGAAATCTCAAGTACAAGGCACCATCGATCAGCTCACCTATAAAGTTGCCGGATTAAATTATTCTGGGCCTTCCGCAAAAGCGGCAAACAAACAATCCAGTACAATGAAGTCTACGATGACATCCGTCATTATTTTCTCTTTTATTTCACTTGGTATTTTACTAGCTTACGTTCTTCCATCTTTACCATATATTTTATGGATAGGTGGTGTATTGGCCTATTTAGTCTTTGTTGTAGAAGCGATCATTGCAGCCCCAATCTGGGCAATTATGCACGCTCACCCAGAAGGCCACTCCACCGCTGGTAAGGGTGGTCAGGGATACTGGATGTTAGCAGCCTTACTTGCGCGTCCTTTCCTAATGGTGCTCGGACTAATCGCCGCTATGGTGCTTTTCAGGGTAATTGCATGGTTCGTCAATTACACTATTTTAGATACTGTAATTGTTATGCACCAAGATAATACCAATGCGATTGCAGCTTTAGGCTTAGTGATTATCTATACCTCACTCATGATATCGTTATGCTATAAATGCTTTGGCCTTATCTATGAAATACCTCGCTGGTTCTTGAACTGGGTTGGTTCTAGCGATTATCATGGTGATAGCGGCGAGCAAAAGATTATGTCTACCGCTGGTGGAGCCGCATCACAAGCAGGTAGCTCTGCTCAACGTGGTGCGATGATGGGAGATAAGCCCGACCCAGAACTTCCTCCTACAAAAAATGGTAATTCAAAACTTTTAAGCAGTTAAACACAGAGTTAGTTTATTTTAATGATCAGAAAATCTGTTTTACTACTTCTTTTAATTACACTTAGTAATTCATCACAAGCCTCTACAAATTATTTTGTTGGAGAAAAAGCCTATAACGCAAGTAAATACTCTTTAGCCTTACAATCTTGGGAGAAATCAGCAGCCGAAGGAGATTCAAGAGGATTGAATGGTTTAGGTAAACTTTACCATTCTGGAAAAGGCGTGGAACAGGACTACAATAAAGCCTTCCACTACTATTCACTATCATCGAAAAAAAACAACAACGAGGCTATTGGTAATCTAGGGATTTTATATTTGGAAGGAAAAGGAGTAGAAAAAGATACAAAACTAGGACTAAAGCTAATACACAAAAGTGCAAATAATGGTTCAAAACAATCACTAGTTAATCTAGGTAAGATTTATCAAAGCGGCCTAGGTGTATCCAAAAATCTACCTATTGCAGCAAAATGGTACACTAAAGCTACAAATGCAGGTATGGCTGAAGCCCAACTTCTACTTGCAAATATGTATTTTTCTGGAAATGGTGTTGAGCAAGATTATGGACGCTCATACCAGTTAAATTTATTGTGTGCTGAACAGGAAAAACCCGAATGTTTATATAACACCGGCTATAACTATCATCATGGAAATGGTGTAAAAAAAGATTATCAGCAAGCTCACTATTGGTATGAAAAAGCTTACGCAAAAGGCGATATTGATGCTTGTGTCGCATTAGGACTTTTATATCGCCACGGATATGGTGTCGAGAAAAACTTACAAAAAGCCTACGACTTGTTTACTTATGCAATCGAAAGAGGCCACCAAACAGCACTATATGAAAGAAATTTTATGCTAACTGAATATCAACTTTTCAAACCCAAACAACTCCAATAACTACACGTATCTCATATAAGTTAGCAGTACTCGTAAATCACCCCTTACGTCGCTTTCATCAAGCGATTCGTGTGATTAATTGCCTCACAAGGCAATAATATAATATTTCTGTCTACAGAATATTCAGATCCATCTGCCTCACAGGCTTTATAAACAGCACTGCAGTACACTGATAGAACCGCATCGTAAAAAGGAAGCTTACATGGGCGAACGCATGAAGAAGACCGGTAACTGGGTCAAGAATGAGGCGAAAAAGCCTTTTGAGGGCGTTGGTACCACCACTTCCAAAACTCAGGGCAAGGTCAAAAGCCTGCTGCGCAAACTCAAGCATGAGGATGCACGCGTCGAAACTTTCCAGCAGGCGGTAGAGCGACTCAATCTATCCGGGTCTGACATACGCAAACGTTATGAACAGTTGCGCTTCGAGTTTGTTATGTACGCCACTGTATTCGTGTTTATCACCCTCTTCACGATTGATTTCATTATCGCTGGGAGTTTTTTCCCCGCATTGATTTGCCTGTCGATTTTAATGCTGGTGTTATCCTTACTCACCAAAGCATCCTTTACGGCATTTCGTATTCGGCGCCGCTCAATGGGTGGGCTTGGCCTGTGGGTCCGCAGCCCGGGTGAATGGTGGCCCGCCTCACTCCCTCCCGAGACTGCTGAACTGACGCGCTACGACGAATGAATCATCATCAACAACAGCAGCTACACACTCACACTGACCTCGACTGGTTATGGGCAGTCGTGGGTATCCTGGTGGCGCTGGTTGCGTTGTATTTCTTTGCACCTGCTGCCTTTTATGGCCCATGGCTAGCCCTCAAGAGCCTGCAACTTGAGCTGATTCGCATTTTTCCCGTTACTGACGCCGAGCAATCAACGCTACAACAGACGCGTGACTGGCTTGCCAGCGTACCTGCCGATAACGTGACGTTTAAGGATATAAGTATTGTTTCTAGCTATGTTGGTGAGGCGATGAAAATCCCCGCCATTGCCTTGCTGTGTATTCTGGGCTTTGTCATCGCCTACCGGCCGGCGTTTCGTAAACGTCACTCATTTGAGTCTCTCATTAAGCAGGAATCACAGGTCTGGCCTCACCTCAGACTGATGCTAAAGCAACACCCCGAAAAAGAATCTGATCCTGAGAAAGGTCCATGGGCCATGCGCGCCAAACCTGCTGACTGGTCTGCTTCGCAGCACATTATCACCGAAGGCGTATTTGATGATGCTCGCGCGGCTTCAGCATTCAGCAACCAGCTTGGTGAAACTTTCAACGGTGTCGAGATACTAGCTGCAGAGCAGCGACATTTATTTGCCGTGTTTGCGAGTCGGATTAGTGGTGATGCCCAGGGCTGTCAGCAGCTTCTGGATGAACTGAATCTGTTTTATGCCGGCGAGCAAAGTGACAAAAAAATCGACAGGCTGGTCAATGCTGCTATCGAGCAATATGCCTCGCACACGGATGTGCAGGCAATTTTAAACAGGCACGCCTACACAGTGACAGTTCTTGTGGCCATGTATGAGGCCGCGAAAGCAATAGGTATTTTGCCATCGTCATTTTTTCTATGGCTGAAGCTGCAGAACCGCACCCTTTGGTACACGATGAATGATGTCGGCCGCCATGTCGCTAGTACCGAGGCGGCAGGGCCTCGTGCGCACTATCTTGCCGAAAAGGCAGCTGGCCAGCCACTCTCTGAACCAGCAATTCACTATGCCGTTACGGCGCTACGCGAATCGCTTGCCGATGAGGGGCTAATGTCTACTTAAAGCCTCCAGCCTGCATCAGCGTCTGTATATGATTAATACGCTGCACCTCGGTGTCACTGGCTCTTACTGTCTGCTCTGCCAATAACTGCTCTACTGCTCTACCAAGTGTCATCCACTGACGCATGCACTCCTGTCGTTTCGACGGCTTGAGTTCCTTTAAGACATCAACGGTATTTCTTTCAGCATCCACATGCATATGAAAATCTACGGTGTATCTGACGCGATCTCCTGACATAGTCAACCTCATTCCTTCTCTTGTTTATTTTCCCTGGTCTGGCGTGCAATCAGCTTTTGCCAGACTTTAAGTGCATACTTCTCGTTAAGTGCTTTGGTATGCGAATTGTAATAACCAATCCCGCGCCAGTATTTCTCGGGATCAGGTGAATCACTATAGGCACCGGCCTCGTGCAGGTAATTTGCCAGAATCCATGCACCAACCCAGATACTCATGCAGTTATTATCCGCCACCTGCTCCAGTGTGATGCCATGTTCGTTCAGGGTCTTTTCCCAGACACTATTAATACCCATGATGCCATGGTCGATGCTTTTGTTTTTATTATTAAGACGCGCGCCTTGCCAGGCACCTTCTACTTCACGTATCGCCAGCAGAATGTCATACGAAATATCAAAGTATTCCGCGGCAGCACGCTGGCATGCCTGTTCCTGCTGCAAGGCTGATGCTTTATCTGATTCATTTGCCTGGCACACACACGCGACCAGTAACAGGCTGAATGAAAGGATGTATTTATAGAATCTTCCCATTACTTACCTGCATCAACAATCTCGATGACTTTATTACGCCAGTTCACTATGCCACTCAGGCTGTTATCGCACAGCACATCGTCCAGCACTCGCGTCCATGGTTTTTTGGCCGCATTGTTCCAGGTTACCTGTGCGTTCTCTATGCCAGACTCAATACGATAACGCCAGCCCTTAGCTGCAACGATCTGAGGCAGTGCATTTTTAATTAACTCACGATCACCCGAGGTACGTGTTGGGGCGATTCGTTTAGGTACCTTGCCTTCCATGATTAAGGCGCAATAGGGTTTGCGTTTCGTACTTACAGTGAGTTTGTCTTCTTCGACAGCTTTACCTTTGCCAAACACCATAACTTTATGCTGTTTATTCTTGTCACCATCAAGAACAATATATTCTGCCTGTGTATTAATGCTAACTAGCGATAGCATTAACAGTATGAGCAGACGTAATGATTGGTATTTTCCCTGTCGTAACATGCGCAAATCCTTCAGCGATCAAATGTGTTTGTTTTCCACCATGGCAAACTGTAACGAATGTTACCCGCCAGCGACGATTTCAGGCGCCGTATCAGCATCGGCAGGTCCATTCCCATATAGGCGAGGAAACCGAAAAATGCTGATGTTATCAACGCCAGATACAGTACCCACCACTCAATATGAAACAATAACAATAGCCACGGGGCAAAGGCGCGCGCATCGATGCCATAAACAACCGGGTCTCGTGCAGTGTCACGCCATGCCATAATATTCTCCTAACTACCTGCCCTGATCGTACGTAGCGTCATATCATCAATCAGACCCTGCTTATGCTTTTCACAGGCATCCTGATACATTGACTGACCTTTATCGATAACCAGCTGCCGGGTTGCTCCTGCGACTCTGTCAGGTTCAATATCAAGCAACTGATTGCGTACCTCTTCATCGAATACCAGGTACTCACGCAATGCAACGCGTTTACCACTGGTACCTATGACCAGTCGCTGAGCAATAAATAGTCGTGATGCTTCGATGATATCTACCATTGCCGAGGAACGCTCTTCGGCACCAAATGCCATTACCATACGACGAAAGGTTTCTGCCACGCTGCGAGAATGTGCCGTGGTATAAACCAGATGACCTGTCATTGATGCGAGTACGGCGGCTTCGATAGTCTCGCGATCACGCGCCTCACCGACCAGGATAACTGTTGGGGCACGACGCAGTGAGTTACGTATGCCCTGCTCAAAATTCTCAAAATTCAGTCCAACCTCGGACTGTGTGATAATACTCTTACCCTTGTCGACATTGTCGTAAACAAACTCAATCGGGGCTTCGTAAGTAACGATGACATTACTGGCACCGTGATCTTCTAAAATATTGCGAATGAAAGATGCCAGTAGTGTAGATTTACCTGAACCCGTAGCGCCCGATACCACAACCAGCCCCTGCACCGGTGCATAGTGTTTGCGTACCTCGTCTTCTACACCTAGTGCATCCATTTTTGGCGGATCGGTCGGGATTGAGCGAATGGTTACCTGCAGGCCTTTTGCGCCGCGCACCAGACAACCGACGACATTCACACGATAACGATAGCGCTTGGTGCGATCGACGCGCAGGTCATAGGAACAGTCGATGTCACGGCCTTGCCCGACCACAGCGCTGGCATTGGAAGCACCATATAGTTTTGAGGATATGGTGTTGACCTCGCTGTAATTCAGTTTGCGCGTAATTATTGGGCGTAACTGCCCATGCACCTTTATGCTAATACCCATGTCGGTCTTGATATACATATCCGAGAAACCAAACTGCTCGGCATACATGAGGAGTTGATCGACATCATCATCGGTAAAATGTGACGGTGGCTCCGGCATGATGTAGGCTTCATCATCCGTCGGCATGTCTTTTTTGAAACCCAGTTTGGGTTCTTTTTTGCCTTTGACCACGCTGGGCTGTTTGTCGCTAGTAGACTTGGTCTTACGAGCTAGCTTGTCATCAGACGCTGTCTCGGGTGCATCAGCAAGCATGACGTCTGACTTCGGCATTAGTTCGCCTCGTTATCGAGATTCAGGTAATCAACATTTGGCTGCTGAGGTACTGTCCTCCAGGTTTTTACATTTGGCTGCAGGGCAGAGGTAGCCTTGATGGTCAGGATAGTATCCTGAATGATCAGTTCATCTCCCCCACCGGTAACGGCGTAGTACTGTTCATCAATAACTGGCTCACTGACGATATTCTTACCACGTAGCGTGTGATAGCGCACCATGCCAATGTAATCACGTGTCAACCGTGCGAGACGCACTTCGGAGATCTGATAGGCCTGCTCAATACCCAGCTTCCAGCCTTTTTCAAGATTTTCCTTCCAGATGGCTGACTCAGCATCGTCCTTTGGTAACAGGGCTTCGCGTGGTGTGAGTGGCTGGGAGAAACTGAAGTCCAGGTACTCACGCCAGTAAGGCGGTGTCAGCACAAACTCTGGCCGACTGATAATGCGATACATTTTCTTCGCGGTACGTAATACCTGTCCATCACCATTACGCGCCAGTTCACCATCCGCTTCTGAAATAACCGCCGGTTTGATCATACGGCCCTGTTCATCGTGGATCATCAGTGGCTTGAAGTTGTATATACGTGACATCTCGGCATCATATTCGTTAATGATTTTTTGCATGCGCAGCGTTTCACGGTAAAGGCCGGCCTGTGCACCAATGGAAACAGCCGTTGTTCGCAGTACACGTTCACGTAGATTAAAGCCTGTTGATTTGCCTGCGCCATCCTCTGACGTGATCACGGTGCCTCGTAAACTACTTAATGTCTGAAACAGTGTATCGTCAGGATCAGGACCCGTCCCTGGCTCCGGGTTGCGCAGCTGACCATGACCCGCAGCAAATGCCTGGGTGCCAATAATGCACACCACAAACAGCAACACCAGTAAGAGACGCAATATTGATCGTGTCACCATCCTGTTGGTGGCAGCGCTGGCACTTTGATAATTCATTTCTTCGCCAGTCCGTCAGGGGTGGCAGAATAATGTAACTCGATGACTTTGAAATCGGGAATCACTTCGATTCTGCCAGCCACACCAAGCTGAGTACCGACATCACGGATAACCTGCACAATCTTACGTGACTTGCGATCCAGGCTGACGATTAGATCGGTCACTGGTCGCTGACCATTGATATGCAGTTTGTAACCCGATTGTTTTGACAGCACTTCCATCAATGGCAGCACTGGGCCATTCCAGCCAAGCGTGATTTCTAACTCCATTCCAGGGGGCACAAAACCACTCTGCCAGGCAATCTGTTCGCGTTTTGCAGGACTCAGTGTATCGACAGTAACGGCATTGCTTGACTCGGCCAGTATGCGTTGTGACTGGCTGGCGCGACCTGCAGCTTCAAGCATTTGCTCTTTGAAAATATCCCTTGGCTTGGGCGGTGGCGGCTTAGGTGGCTCTGCGGCGCAGCCGGCGAGTAATAGTGTGGTGAATAGAAGCCCCAAAAAAAGCGTGATGCTCTTTGCCATCCCTTTTATCCTTATTCATTTAGCGTTATGCATGCATAACGTTGATCCATGTATGTAACCGTAATGGCTACCGAACACTTTTAACGTACCAAAGCTGAATTCCCCTCTGCAATCAATTTCATTCTGATCACGGGGTTTTATTAAATTACCCGGAAGTATTTCGTGATATCCGGAAATAACAGTTAAATTTCTTCATGCAGTCTTGCCCTGCGTGGCAATATCAGCTTTTGTTAAGGTCTTTTTACTCAATTAACTTTTGTCGGCCGAGCGACTGTATGGCATGCAAACTGGCATGTTGCATTCCATCAGCCTTTTCTTCAAAACCATCTTCTTCCATGCTGACCATAGCCTTTAGAAATAAGGTCTTAATTAACTGCCGTACACGTCGTGCTGTGATGCCTGTTTTTCGGCCACTCTTGGCATTCTCACCGATATAGAGATTAGGCAATAAAGGAATCTCGGTTTCATCCTCGGATGGTAATGGCGTCAGACCATGAAATCGACGAAAGCGCGTTAATGCATTCAGCATGTGATCGTTCACTTCAATGCAGAACTCATTTCCGGCGCGGGCCGTGTAATTAAACCACCATTTATCCGACAAGTGCACAAAGGCATGATGTGTTGCCTGCTCGAGATAGGAAATCCCAGCACCTATAAACTGGAACAGACTCAACAGAAAACGCAGACGCTCGGCCTCGGCCTGCTGTTTTTCCGTTTCGTAGGGTAATTTTTCCACTTCCTGTAGAATAAACGAAAACTGTAACGCATCGAGGTGATGCGCCGGTTGTAGCGCATCACCATCAGAACGATTGCTCTGCATCGCGATGCCATACATCGGGTTATCATCAATGTAATGAGATTCCATCAGGTAACTAAAGAAGCTATTGATCACCCGCAAAGACAGGTTGACAGAGTTTTCCGACAGTGTTGATTGCAGTAGCCGATTCTTGATGGGCGCCTGCTTGTCCTCATTAAGAAAATAGGGCTTATAAGACTGCAAATCGCGCAATGTCAGCGTTTTCAATGTACGTTGAGCGACACAGTTCATCCATAGTAATAATCGCTCCACTTCCCGCCGATAAAGCCGAAAGGTTTCTGGGTTCGATTCATAACGAAACATGAAATTTTCGGCGACCTGTCGATCATTAGATGCTACTTGCTGACGGTACACTTCAGAATGCTGATTCCATATACTCACGTCGTGTACTCTACTTTACTGATGCCAGCAGTTGTTCAGTACGCTGCATCACTTGCTCTATTTGCTGGCGTGAAGCGTAACCATGGACAATATTACCGGTGCTGGTAATAATTAATGGTGTACTTCGCAATTTTAGATCCATGCCAAATTTGATATGCGGCCGTATATCAAATGCGCACCCCTCAGGTACCTTGCCCGGATCGCGGCGACGAAATGCCTGCGCCAGACTTTCCTGTGGTTTATCTGCACACCATACCGCTGTCAATTTACGCGCACCATCAGACTGCGCACCGCGTAATGGAAAGGCCATAAAACGCACTTCAATACCATTATTTGTGTAGTCTTCCAGATCGGCATACAGCTTTTGACAATGTGGGCAGTCAACATCAACCAGTGCTGTAATAGTAGCCTTTGTTTCACCTTTTGCAGGGTAGACAATCATCGAGTCAGTCGGGCGCGTGCTGATAAAATCAGACATCAGGCGAATCTTGTCTAACGATGTTAAAGATTCATTATTTTCCAGTTTCGCGGGTTGTACTATTTCAGCTTTGTTATTTCTTAAATTCTGATTGAAAGGCTGAAAACCATTTTCTGGTGTATTTTTTCTGATCAGTGTCTGCAATGATTGCTCTCGCCCCGCAATACGGGCACGACAACCAGAATCACTCTGTATTTTTAACAGTCCACGACTGTCACGTTCCACCTGCGCCGCTTTAGTGCTGTCCTGTTTATCTGTCGCAGCAACTTTCTGACCAACTTCAGATAAATTTATCTGCTGTTCACTCGCCTGTTTAATAAGCGCGTCAGCCTGACGTTTGGCGCGCGTGACATTTGTAAGATTCTTGCGTGATTTTATATCGATCAGCTCACCTGACAGCATGAAGCTGATATCTTTGTCGATATAGTAAATCTTGCCATTCGCGATTACTTCATAGAGGTCTTTAAATGGTAATTCGGTCACAGACTCAATAGTGGTTAATGCCGTTTCGGACTGCAGGCGCTGTTTTATTGTTGCCGCATCATTACACATGCCATAACTTACAGGCAGCATAATAAGGAATACTGATAACAAACAGCTTGATGTTGATATTGTACGTTTTACCCTTTCCATCTGGTAATGTCCCTTTCCTGAGGTTTAATTTAAATCTGCATAGAGTGCCTGCAGGCGCGTAAAATCATCAGAATCTTTCAGCTCCTGCGCCAGCATCGCCGCCAGTATTAATTCACTGCGCATATTCAATGCAAATTCTTCACGTAATGTATAATTTTTCATAATCAGCAGTGTATTAATCTCTTTATTGACTGCTGAATCACTTAGATCCTGAACCTTTGACTGCCAGTACTTACTAAACCGGCGCCTCAATTCAAAATGCAACAACGTATTTTTACTCGCTGCAGACAGGTCTTTGTTCTCCATATCCTGTAATAACTTCATGGCAAAATCGTCTTTGCTATCTATTGTCTGTTTCATAGCATTTAACAGACCCGTCTGCGATGTGTTCTGTGCTATCGCCTGATTAAATGAGTTTTTCACCAACTGTACCGTCGCCATGTAATCAAGCCGTGATTTCTTATACAACAGGCCTTTATTAGTCTGTTTATTATTTTTAGGTACAGGCGGTAATGACACAGACTCCGCCAAACGCTCGACATAAGCGCGGGCAGCGCCACGCTCTTTATCAGTGTCATAAGGCTTTTTTGGATTGGTAATATGAATAATCGTATCCAGCCCGGCATACTCACCGTCCTGACCTGCGCGTTCAACATCGGCCTTAGCCTTGGCAACTGGTTTAGTTTCACCCGCCAGGATCAGTTCCACTTCTTTTTTGTTCAGGCGCTCAATAAGCAGGCGTTGATTGTCATCGACATTCATTAACGCAAGACCAACTGCCTCAGTCGTACAGCGCTCTGGCGCTGAACGTAACTGATACGCCATATCGGCATTCTGAATATCAATTGCATTTTTATTTACCGAATCCATGGACAACGCTTCTGACTGCACCTGGCGCTCTGAATTATCCTGACTCCATTGAGCTGTCAGTTCATTCACCCACTCTTCCAGCTGCTTTTGCCAGATCTCTTCAATACTAAATGCAGAGGCAACTGCCGTGGCGAGTGCCTTTAGAGATTCCTGACAACAGGTACAACAAGCTGCTTCACTTTTTTGTGTAATAGAAATTAACGTACCCGCAAGCAAGCCACACATGATCAATACAATCAGTAGCCGTCGTGAGATGTAGTGTTGTTGTAATTTCTTCATTACAGATTACTGTACAGCGCTTCAAGGCGCTCTTTGCCTGTTGTTGTATTTTCATAGGCCAGCATCGTGGCATACAACAACTCGATTCGCTGGTCCTGTATGCGTTGGCGGTTATTCAGCCATAAGGTAATATTGCGTAGATTGATAATCTCGCGCCATACGGCGTCAGAATTCTTATCTTCCTGCTTTTTTTGCCATGATGGCATCAAGCGGCGCTCAATCTCAAAACGTATCAATGTGTTGGCACTGGCCTGTTCGAGTGATACGCCTTCTCTGTCCTGTAATAGCTTCAAGGTATCTGCGCCATCTGCCTCGATATCTCTTTTTAACAACTCCAGTAGCCCCTGTTGTACTTCATTCTCAGCCATTAATTGTGCGAAGGTATGCTGTATTAACTGTACCTTTGATATGAAATCCAGCCGCTGCTTCTTGTACAGAACCCCCTTATTAGAATTCACCTGTGATTTAGGTATCGACGGTGGCCACACTGGAAAGACCAGCCTGTCGACATAGGATTTGGCAGCCTGCTTTTGCTGTTTCGATGTATAAACCAGCCCCTTTGGATACAGAATGCCGGTAATACTGTCATTACCTTCAAATAATGCAGCCTCACCTTCAGAGGCCTCAACATCTGCCTTGATGAGCGCTACTGAACGATCTATGCCTTTCTCTGCACGCTCCACCAGTTCCTGGTTAAACGCTGCTGCGAGTATCTCAACATTGCGCTCCACTTGAGGTATTGCGCTATTGATGTCCTCAGTCTTGCAACGATCAGCTGGTGCAGCATACTTATTAAGGTTATACCGATTCTCGACGTCTATCTGGCTCTGCTTAATTGAATCAGCCGATAATGAATTACCCTGAATTCGTCTGCTGGTGTCATCTTGTAATGAACTAAAATACTGGTTGAAGTTATCCGTAAATGCCTGCGTGGTATCATCCTCGGTCTGATCCCAGTTATCACCAATCGAATTATCACCTAATTTCTGAAATGGGCACCAAAAAGCTTCACTACTACAGTGCCCTGAAAATACCTGGGGTGATATAAAAACAGCTACGCCTATTGATAATGCAGAGCATATCAACGTGGTATAGGTAACAGTCTTACGAGAGACGTATTTCGCCATTAATTCAGTTCCCGGTACAACGCTAGCAGGCGTTGTCTTTCATCCGATGTTTTTAGCTTGTTTGCTAATAGTGCTGACAAAATCAGCTCGGAACGCTGACGACTCTTGTAATTCTCATATGACATGTAATTTTGCATCGCAAGAATATTGGCAACCTCACGAATCACGGCCGCATCCACCTTTTTACCAAGCTCTTTCTGCCAGTAACCGCTCATGCGTCTCCGGGTCTCAAAAAACATCAGCGTATTTTTACTCGCTGTTTTCAGTGCCTGACCATTACTGTCTTTTAACAGCTTGTCTGTGTAATCATCTTCCGCCTCTAGATCTTTTTTCATCGCATCCAGCAAACCAGACTGACCATCATTTAACGCCATAGCGGTGGCAAAACTGTTTTGTGCTAACTGTAGCGGCGCCAGATAATCAAGGCGGGCTTTCTTATAGAGAATCCCCTTATTTGTTTTTTCCTGCGATTTTGGTACAGGGGGTAAAGGCACCGGATTAACAATACGATTCACATATGCCAGCACTGCCGCGCGACGATTCTTGTTATCTGTGCCACTGCCTGCATTACCAAATGGATTACGTGGGTTTGGTAGTAGCATGTCTGGACCGTCAAAATTCGCATAGAGCTCTTCATGGTTTTTAACATCTGCCTTGGCCAGTGCAACACCACGACTCTCACCTTCGCGATGGCGCCTCAGGAAGTCGTCATTCAGCCGGCTGGTAAGCAACAGATAATTTTTATCTACGGCATCTATAGCCGAATTAATATTTTCGGTCATACAACGTTGTGGGGGGGGAGCACTACTTGCCGCTATCTTTGCATTAAAGATATCTACCTGGTTCTGGATCAATGAATCACTTGCAAGCGCATTGCTCTGGATAATCTTGTTAGTATCATCCTGCATTTCGCTGAACAACTCGGTAAAGTTCTTCGAAAATTCACTTATTATTGTTTGCCCTACCTGAGCAACGGCCTGTAACACGGCATCCCAGCTTAGTGCCTGACTGACACGAGAAAAAGATACGCCAAAGGATAGGACAACTGCCATCAGTACGATCAAGATGGCCTTATCGGCACGGACATTAGCCTGCGGATTTATTAACCTTGACTGCTTCACTGCATCCTCCTTGAATTATTTCCATTTACTTCTGCAGATTAGGACAACACTCTAATCATGCACTTTGCACATTAAACGTACGAAAACCTCGAATCTCTTTCATTTTTTCAGCATGATGGCGTATAACATCGGCCACCTGCATCGGCTCATATACAGCACGTATAAGTAGTTTTGGTGTCGACTCATCCATAGTATCCAGCAATACATCACCTAGACCAAACATTCTCATGTACCATGGCTTTAATGGCACTCTATCGAGAATTTTATATAGCTCAAGCGGTTGTTCCTGTGGTGACAACAAGCCAAATTTATAAATGAATTCTTCACTTGTGAGTGTGTACTGCATGACCTTCGTACTTAAATACCGGTAACCAGCCAGGATACACGGCACCACTGCAATCAGTAGCATATTATTATCTATACCCCAGTACGTATAAACAAGCCACAGGAATAACGCGAGGCATACAGCATACAGATGTATATTCATAAACTGTGAAGGTCGCCCCTGCCATATTATTTTTTCATCTCGGCTCATCTATTATTCTCAGATATTTCATTGACCATGTTGTATACATTATCTGGTGATAAAGCGCCTTCAACTAACTCACCACCTGCATAATAGGCAATCAGGCATGGAACCACTTCCATACCTGCATCATTCGCTGCACAGATCACTTGATGACCTTTGTTAATACTCACCTCTCCATCATGTTCAACATTCAAAAAGGGTATTAATGATTCACGCCATTTCCACTGACCATTTTTCATAGCATGAGAAATTTTTCGTATAACTCTTTCGTTTTTACTCGCTTCAGATATTGAGTTCTTTAGTAAGCGATAATTTTTTATCTTTTCAACAGACAAATTAACTGGGCACTGAAAAACTGCCGTAACAACATCGGTATACTGCCTGGCTTTTGCCAGTTTAACTGCATTCTCTTTTTCTATTAGCAACCAGCTACCACCTGGATTATTGGCAAAATATTCATGCTTCAGGAGGAATTCCTCATAGGAATTGCTATTCCCGACAGATTTTTTCGAACCCAGAATATACTTCAGCATCTTAAGGGTTCTCATCTGTATGTTGAGTATCCATCATCTCTATAAAGGCAAGTACCGACCAGACGATAACGTAAGATAACCCTGTAAGAATCAGTACATCTTTTAGTGTATAAAAAAGCCCTTCTATAAAGGTGATAAGGGTATCAATCATAGTGCTTTACTCTGTTTCATAAGAAATGGCATTTTGCCCAGTCTATTCAACTGCAGAACTGCATAACAACATAGAATCATGCCCACACATGCCAGCAGTTTCACTCCATTACTAAAATCATACACATACTCTCCCTGCATCATAGCGCCAAACTGCTGTGTTCTGCCTGATAAGAACGATAATAAAAATAAAAGTGTTAAGTGAAATAGATACACTGTTAAAACATTTCTCCCAAAGGGGAGCAGGATTTTATCTAGTGATGTCAGACTCTTTAGGTACCAATAAGCCAATATCACAGCTACTGTAATTAACATGTTAATACTGGCAAGTGAATAAAGCGCCTTGTTTTCCAGTATCATTAACTCGGGCACAAGAAATACCACACCTGTTAATAATATTATCCAAATATGTGGCTTCAGATACTGTCTGTCTGTATTTGATTTTGATGCAACTATACCTAGCAACATAAACGGCAATAATGCCAGCACTCCGAAATTCATCGTTAATGAGCTTGATAACTCACCGCCCAGTAACACTGCTGTCGTCATTGCGCCTGGCAATTCTATTACACTGGCATTTAGCATCACATGTAGAAACAAAATCGCATACATAGCTGCCAGCAGCGTGCTGCTATCGAGCCTGCCTAACGCGGGTGCCAACAAAGACACCCCTAAAAGCACATACAAAACATGAATCGCATAAGGGCTTGCCGTTAACACTAGCATTAATAACGACAAGGCTGCACAAGCTAAAGCCAGCTTACTAAGCCTGCTGATATGTTTCGATACATCGCGTCTATTAACCAACACATATGCATAACTAAATACAAATATAGGCGCGCACACACGACTGATTAACAGTATCGCTATATCAGAAATATCAGCAGTATCACTGATACCTATCTGAAACAACCAGACATGTGAGATAACCATCACTATCACAGCCAGTCCCTTCAGCCTGTCCAGGGCAAGATCCCTCTGCATAATAATATATGCCTTACAGGGCCCAGCTAATCCGGGCCCTGGTGTAGAGAATGAATTATTTGATGTTTATTCAACAAAATTCTCAGTTCCTCCGATTGTCTGGCTTTGACCAGAGGTACCAAAGATTGTCTGACCTGAAGTTGAAATCACTGTTGGTAAGTAAACTAGAGCACCTGCCAGCAATAACAACACAATAGGAACTTTCAGGCCGCCCTGTACCTGTTGTGGGTTTTGACTATAGCCATAGAATTTCACTAGACCAAGTAAGCCAAAAAGACCACCCATAAAATACGAAACTGCTGTTACCAGCTTAGCCAGAGAAGGCAAGTTGCCAGTCACTGAATCTGCAATCGAGGCGATATCTCCCCCACCTTGGGCGAGTATTTCACTTGAATATAAACCAATGCCTACACATGTCATTGCTGCCAGCATTGATTTTGTACCACGGCGTAAATTAATCATGTTTCATTCTCCTTCGTTTTACGCTTTTTTAAACTTACTTTTAACATCTTGTGATGTTTCTATACACACAACCCAACTAAATCAATTGGATCATCTATTCCGAACGTCGCGGCAATCGCAGATGAGAAAGCCTGTATATTTAACAACAACGACCCACCGATTATTCGTATCAGGCTCTTACCTAATACACCTGAATTTGTCATCATATTTCCATCGGCAAGAAATTTTAAATTACTAAATCCAAGTATCATGTATATAAAACCTGCAAGCTGTACAATTGATATGGCCACCGTGAACAATTTTTTTGATTCTGTACAATCACTCGCGCCTTGCACTTCGATAAAACTAAGTGCTGAATCTCCAAAAAAAGTTTGATTTAAAGACAATACAGTTGATGCAAAATAGATTAAACATGTACCGATAATGACATAGAGAATAGGACCACTAATGGTAAAGTGTGTCACCAGCCCCTGATTACCTGCCTCCGCCCAGTGTTTTAAGCGCACTGCTGCCATTACAAACGAGATGCCGCCCGCAAGATAGGCTAAAGCAGCAACCAATGTTCTTATTGCAGTAATGGAATCACCAATACCGTCATAATTCAGGCCAAATGCATGCGCATTCGTCACCATCAGTGATGACACTAAAGCGGTTACAACGACAGTCTGTTTTTCATATCCACTCATACAACGTGTTCCTGAGCTAATATGTTGAGAACTCCACGTTAGGTGGTATCCATGCTGCTTGAACAGGTTCTACAAACAACACACCAATAACAGCCCCTGGAAACACTTTTACTGTTGGTGGCTTGTTAAATTCTGCCTTGGCAATTGGCTCCAGCCCTTTGCCGAGGTTTCCTAGCGCCTCCTTCAGCAGCCGTGTATCGTCTTTATCAGGTGTGGCCGTTGCTACTACACCATCACCAGCCGTCACTACGGTACGACCGGAATCCTGTAATGCCTGACCGAATCCGCCTAGCAAAAAGGACCCAATCAGTGTTGCATAGCGATATAAGGTGTGATCATCCACGTCATCTGCCAGTGCGGTACGCGAAGTATCTGCATCAAGTGCTACGGCTCTTACTGGAGAGAAATTTCCATTCCAGCTTATGCTGGTAAACTCGACCAGCGCCTTACCATCTCGAATAAAGCCTGTAGTGCCGCCAATTAACTTGGGTTGCCCAACCACTCGCGCACCATGTAGAGGCCCCCCCTGTATTGTGGCAACAACAGGACTAATTTCGTCTGTGTTTATGCCTACTTCCAGTACTGCGGGGAATATACGTCCAGGTGTAATTGTCTTATCAGGTGAAAATAATGCTGTTTTACTGGACGATACGTTTGCCGCACTTTCCAGATCCTGTAAATTCTTATTTAGTGAAGCTTTCTTATTCGTTGCACTGTTTTTACTTACTATGGTTACTTTTTGCTCCACTTCTGATTGATCAAGATTGCCAATCAACTGGTTTATCGCAGCGCCTTTTCTTTTTACTATTGATTCAAGGCGCTTTAACTCATTCTTATCAACCTTTTTCTGTTTTGTACGGTTAAAATTTACTATTCGCTGTGGTGCAACAACACGATTGATACGTTGCGTCTCTGCATTTTGATTTCCCTTGCCGTCATCAATAGGCGATAGCTGCGAAATTGGCTCTATATACGCCTGCCCCTGTTTGCGCGCTTTTTGTTCATTCTCACGTATATCTTTTTCCTTAGCTTTTTGCAGCTCTATCGATTTCGACTCATCACCTGGTTTGTTCTTTGCAACTTTGGGCTTCGCCACTACTGCCTTCGCCGGTAATCCTCCATCATCTGGATTAGTCAGAAATTTATTCGCGGCATAAACTGCTGAGAAAAACAGCACGATAAGTGTCACAAACATCACCATCCTGGTTCTGGGTGACATATTTTTAAGGTTTGTCAATCTGGCTCCCATTTTTGAATCCTTCCTTATTTCGTCCTGCTGTTATTCTTCGCTAAATACATCGTTCTGAATTAGTTTGTTCTTTGCTGCATCTGGTGTCAGCCTTTGATCTTTTTCACTCGCAATCTGACGCTGAATACCGAGATCAATATCCTTTGATATCTGCTTATTTGAATTAAGTGGTGATGAAAAAAGCGCATTCGCACTCGCTAAAGACTGATTCGGCCCAATATCAGCATTCAACGTAAGTGCTTTACCCTGCTGCGTGAGCATGAGTAACACCGGCGACTGCTGTGACATGACGTATACACGTACACCTCCCACACCAGGTAGTACATGGTCATAGCCAGGTGATGTTAAATGTAATGATGAACGCACTATCTGTTTCCCCTGCCATATCCATACCTTAGTGCGTCTATCACCCACAATCGGAATAACCTGTGCATCACGTGGCGGAACATTATCTAGAAACGCCAGTAGATTCTTGTCGTTAATGTTTGGAATCTGTACGTCAGCCAGCAGTTCTTTTGCATTTGGGCCCAGGCCGGGGACTGTTGCGGAAACAGCGTAATGTACCTGATCGCTATTATCACGCAATGTAAAAGATATAGGGCTGGTCATTCCATCAAGGGTGACCTGGAGGTTACTCTGCACGTAAGACTGCGTGACAAATATCGTTATTGTATTGCTCGCAGAGGTACCCACTACTTTGAATGCATTATTCGCACCCACACCATAATCCGCGATTGGCCATGGTGCGCCGGTACCATCAAAAAAGGAGACTGATGTCTTATATCCTTGTGTTGTTTTTATGAGATTTGGCCTGGAGCCTGGCTCGAGATCAATAATTAATGATTGTGATATGGGGTCAGGATACTTGCCACTAATAGGCTCAACTCTAGCTTTCTGTATGGCATCAAAAGCACGTTTTGTCTTCCTTACCTCATCCGGATTCAATGGAAAATTAGAATTCAGAGCGCGTTCAAACAGATTCTTTGGTAATGCTGGTGGCTTCTTGGCTTTATTTGGTGCGGCTGGTCTGATAGCTGGCTGGATCACCTGCGTTTGTGGCTGATTTCCCACAACAGGCGCATTCTGTTTTTCTTCAGCATAGACACCTTGCAGCACACTGCTTAAAACTATCCCCACTATTAGTAATCCATGAATCTTCATCGTATATCCTTTACCTGTTTTCGCTTAGCTATTTTTTAACGCGGCCCCGTTTTGACAAAATAATCTGGTTTATTGCCACACCTTCCTGAAATTCGAGTGTTGAAGCACGTATCACAACGACTGTGGCAAAATATGCTTCGGCGCGGCGCTCGCTGTTGTTTTCTGCTGACAATGACACAGGCACCTCTATTTTCCAGGCATAACGCCCATTAAACGTGGCCTCACCTGTTATTACCGGGCTTTCTGTCACCGTTGCACGTACTAGTAATTTACGCTCCTTAACAAGATCCAGTGTGCCGCTCGAACGTAATGCCTCTGTGAATGAGTTGTAGCCTTTGGCAGTAAAATATTTAGAGGCACGTTGTAACTGCTTGCGATAATTTGCGTAATCGTAGCTATTGGACTCAACTATCGCTTCGGTTACCCATTGTACTAACGCCGAACGTGACAAATTAGGCTGGCTCAATGGCTGCAGCTTAATCAGCTTACCTGAGGATGTTGTTGCGAAATATTCTGGCTGTGGTGGGTTTGTCACCAGATAATAAATAACAAATACTGACATCAGAATAATACCAGCCAGTACCGCTAGTATTTGGAACATCTGCTGGTAGACGCGTTGATAGAAATAATTTCTAAATGCGACTTTATCCAGGCCATCTGCCTGGTGAAGCAGATCCAGATTGGCCATCATCGTCGAGTTCGCGTCTTTTTGTTTTGTTGCTGTCTTCCCTAACATGCCTCAACCTGTTTATGCGTAACTACTAACTAGTGTGCATCAACCAAAATAAAATTAACAACTCTATCGTCTTTATCATTACTAATTTAGTGCTTCGTGTTTTTTAACCGCGATATAGACTTGTTTTATAGATAATTTATTTCCGATTATTAATGATGAAGACAAATTACTGGTTCATTAATGGAAGTTTTTACTTAAATAAGATTCACTAATCTTTACAACAAAAAATAATTTGCCCTATAAGCCAAATTATTTTGCAGCCACATATTGTCGCTGACACCACATCAACGCGCGCATCCCTGGGCGTATGACTGTGTTGAACTGTTTTACACGATATTTCTGAAAGGTAATGTATTCTTTCATATGTTTTTCTGACAGCGAGTGATCTTCACGATGAGATAGATCAAATCGGTATTTCATTTCATCGACATACCCCTGCTGTGTTTTCTTTTCCGTCTTATAATCCTGCCAGGCAATAATTGCCCGCAACCTCTTAACAGCCGGCGTAAAACCATTTTCAGCAAGCGCTATACAGTGATCAATAGAAGGCTGGGAGCGGCGCATATCGCCAAGGGTCATTTTTTCGCTATAACTTAACCTGCCAGCGTATGCAGAATGATGTAGCATGCCTGCTATCAGGGTCACCACTAGTGAACACATTCTGTACTTCATTTTGTTCTGTCGCTCCATGAGGTTATATCCATATTGACTCTAGCAGACCCTAAACATTATGAAACCCATTTTCTGGACACATTGGTTATGCTGCTGTATTGTAAATAGCATAGCTTGAACAAAGATGTACTTTATTTTGCTAACAAATAAGGATATTTGTGATACGTCTATCAGACTTTCGTTTCTCTGATTATTTTCCCCTGAACAACAACACGCATTTTACAAAATATCTTATTTTAGTTATTACATTACTACTCCATGGCTGTGATACAGCTTCTGATTTTGATCCTGCCTTATCAACCGCACAACAACAGATAAAATACAAACATCAGTTTACTTTGCATGATGATAACAATTCTGTTGTAAGGACAGCTCTACCTGGCCAGACATTAACGGCAATGATTACTGTCACTGATCAGGATGCCAATCCTGTTAGCCAATTACCTGTCTCGTTCGCTTTGTACCGTTCTATTAACGATACCACACCGATGAAGACCAGTAATAAGGTACAGACTGATTCTCAGGGAAAACTAGATTTCAACTTTATTGCCTTGTCTGAACCTGGCATTCAAAAACTCTCTCTCACTTATAAACGGCCTTCCGGACAGTCTTACACGCGATCATTTCCTGTGCAGATAATAACGGGAAGTCTTGAACTACAGGACGTCAGAATCAATGATCCGGTTCTTTCATTAAATGCCGTTACCTCCATCTCAGCAAAAATTTATTCAGCGGGTAACATATACCGCCCACCCGTACGCTTCGCGCTAAGATCTGATTGCTCTCTACAGGGAAAAGCAATTATCGACTCACCTATTATTGTTGAAAATGGTGAACTCGAGACTATTTATCATGATAATGGTTGCGGCAATAAAGACCGGATCGAGATTTATATCGATGGCAATGATAATGACATTCTTGCTGAAGCGTATATAGATGTTAAAAAGGTCGATCTCGGAAAAATTTATCCGTTATCCGTTTCTCCGCCACATATCTCTTTAAAAAAAGCAGCAAAAATTACTCGTTTAAGTGACCTGCCGAAAGCCACCTTCCAGATTACGGATGCCTATGGCGCACCACTCGAGAATAAAAAAGTACTTTTCACCAATACTGCACGCAATCATGGCGTTACTGTTTCACCATTATCCGCATCGACCGATCAGAACGGCAAAGTCAGTGTCAATTTACGGCCGGGTAACTCACCTGTTGTGGTACGCGCTATTGCTATTATTGAGAGTACCGACATTCGCGCTGAATCCCCCCCCCTTGCCATCTCTTCAGGTGTTCCTTTTGCCGGTAATTCATCAATTCGCATGGAAAGAGAAAACATCGAATTTCTACAGGTGAAGACCAGCAAAAACCGAGTCTATCTCACATTAAGAGATGAAATGAACTACCCCGTGGACGAAGACACCCCTGTAGAGTTTTATTCTGAGCTGGGGCGCATCAGCAGCTCGGCAGTGTCCAATAATGGCACGATACGTACACTATGGGTTGGTTCAGGTTCTGAATCTACTGAAGATCCGATTGTGACTATTATTGCTGTCACCAAAGGTTCAGAAGGGTTTAATGATCTTAACAATAATCAGATATTTGATAAGGGTGACAGCTTTATTGACTCCCCTGAACCTTATATCGACTACAACCGCGATGGCACTATTCAGGAAAATGAGTTTTACCTTGATCTAAATCAAAATGGTCAATTCGATCTAGGTGATGGTCGTTATAACGGCATACGCTGTCTTGAATCACAATTTTGTAGTCCGGTTACGCATGCAATGTTAACGCTGAATACAGAATTCATGATCTCGACTTCTCGACCTGATGTGTCTTTCAGTGCTGAGAAACTATTAATCCCTATCGGCGGCCAACCTGAAGACCTGCTCATTTCTATATCTGATCTTAATGGCAATTATATGCCACAAGACACGACCATTACCCTGTCAGCTAACCGTGGCAATATTATCGGTAAGCGTTTTGCTGTTATACCAGGAAAAAAACAGGCTGGTCCCTATGACATGGCGATATCGATATCTTCTGAAGGCACCAGCGTACCGATTACTGGACTACTGACTGTTTCAGTGCAAACCCCAGCAGGCATCGAGTCTCGCTATAACCTGCCGTTAGAATTTTACAATCCCAGTGCCACTGCTCTGACCACTGGTAGCAGGTAACCATCATCCTAACCAAGGAAATCTACTATGTTAAACCAGATATCTGATTCACTGCTTTCCGCTATGTCACGCTTTGTGAAGACTAGCATGTCTGATTATTGTGAACTTGAGGTCACTGATGGTGATCATAATCTGGTCACGCATGATGGGTCACTTATAACGCTACTTAAAATTAATGGCATAGGCCAGATGGTAGGCAATGAGGAATACCAACGTATTACCACTAATCTATCACTAGCGCTTGAATCTTATATGAGCACCAATGGTCATTTTATTCAAATAGTGTTTGAGCGCGATCCTGAAAACTCCAAACGTGAAATTCGAACCAGCCTTTCTGCTGCATATCAGGCTGCGAAAAATCTGCAGTTAGATATACAGGATTTACTCGACGAACGCGTCTCTAACCTGAGCAACTTCTGTGCTACAGAGTCACTGGTACTGGCCCTGTGGACACGTAACGCGGGACTCACAAAGGAAGAAGCTAAACGTGATGCCAAACGCAAAAAGGAACTCTTCAAGCAAAGGCCCTATATCACGGCTGATGCACAAAATATTTATGCAGCAACAGAAGCATTACGTGAAAATCATAACTCCTTTGTAGAAGCTTTCTATCAGGACTTACGTAAAGAAGGCATGATTACGAACATACTGCCACGCCATGAGGCCATACGCACATTACGAAAACAGATTGTGCCTGATTTTACTGATCAGGACTGGTCCCCCTGCCTTGTCGGTGATCGTGTTCCACTGCGTATAGAAGGGGCACCCAAACGAGATGCCAGCAACGTTTTATGGCCACCACTAGGCTGGCAGCTTTTCCCACGCGATGTTGAGCGAGTAAATAAAAACACACTACAGGTCGGCAAACGCCTTTATGCGCCGATGTTTATTAGTCTTCCGCCACAGGAAGTATTTAATTTTATGCGTTTGTTTGGACGCGTTGAATCGAGCATTCCATGGCGCATCTCTTTTTCTATTGAGGGTTCAGCAGAAGGAGGCTTCGGAACAATTAATTTTAAGGATTTCGTCGCCAGTATTCTGTCATTTACAGGTACCGTCAATAAACAGATCCATGCCGCTGTCGCTGACTTAAAACAACGCTTTGCGCAGAATGATACTATCGTCATGCTTAAAATCAGTTTCTGCACCTGGGCACCAGCGAGTGAACCAGACCTGCTTGAGTCTCGTCGTACCCGGCTTGCCAGGGCAGTTCAGGGTTGGGGTAAATGCGAGACACGCGAAGAAGCGGGTGATCCCTTTTTCGGCTGGATTTCTACTCTGCCCGCTATTAATCATAAATCAATCGCAACGGCCTGTGCCGCACCACTTAAAGAAGTAGTGGCCATGCTACCGTCAACTCGCCCCGCTTCCCACTGGGATAAGGGAGCGATCCTGTATCGTACCCCTGAAGGTAAGTTATGGCCCTACCAGCCAGGTAGTTCAAAACAAACCACCTGGATTGACCTTATATTTGCCAGCCCTGGCCAGGGTAAATCGGTGCTTCTGGGTATGTCTAATATTGCCTTATGCCTGTCTGACGGCAATAAACGCCTTCCCCTGATCACTATTATCGATATTGGCCCTTCCAGTAAGGGAATGATCTCGTTATTACGTGACGCCCTGCCCGACAATAAGCGTCATCTTGTAATTTATCATCGTATGCGTATGAATAAAGAAGACTGTATCAATCCTTTCGATACACAGCTTGGCGCACGTTTCCCAACATTCTCGGAGCGCATGTTCCTGGTAAACCTGCTGACGCTACTTGCCACCCCGATAGGCCGTGATAAGCCTTATGAAAATACAGCCGAACTGGCTTCCATGGTTATTGATGAGATGTACAAAAACCTCTCTGACGATGAAAAACCGAATCTGTTTTCGTTTAACGTTGATCCGCTCGTTGATAATGCCATCAAACAGCATAATATTCACACCGATCCTCATACCACCTGGTGGGAAATTACTGATGCCCTGTTTGAAAAAGGTGATGTACGTGCGTCGCGATTTGCACAACGCCATGCCGTACCATTACTGGTGGATGCGATCCAGGTATGTTCCAGTAAGGAATCAGTTAAAACCACTTATGGCGAACAAAGTGGTATCACTACCGATACCGGTGAGCCATTATATAAATCTTTCATGCGTATGATTGCCGAAGCAATTCGTACTTATCCAATACTCTCAGCTCAGACACGACTCGATTTTTCCAGTGCTCGTATCATCTCTATTGATTTAAATGACGTCGCCAAGATTGGCGGTCCTGCATCAGATCGTCAGACCGCGGTAATGTATATGCTTGCACGCTACATCTGTGCGAGTAATTACTACATAACTGAAGATATACTTAATAGTGTGCCTGAGCAGTATCGTGCTTTTCACCAGCAACGTGTTCAGGAAACCCGCGAAGACACCAAGCGTATCTGCTACGAAGAATTTCACCGTACGGGTAATTCCCCGTCAGTTCGAGAGCAGGTTGTAGTCGACATGCGAGAAGGACGAAAATGGGGAGTGCAAATCACTCTGCTGAGTCAGTCAATCGCCGACTTTGACGAGAATATGCGACAGTTTGCGACATCCATCTATATTCTCGATGCCTCTGATGCCTCAACAGTAGAAAAGCTTTCACAGATGTTTGGTATGTCTCCCACCGAAACAACCGTGCTACGCAGTAACAAGATTCATGGCCCGATTGCCGGTGTCGGTAGTTCTTTTATGCTGCGCTATAAAGTCAAAGACGGTATATTCACACAGTTACTCACCTCTACGATTGGCCCAATCGAAGCCTGGGCATTGTCGACTACCAATGAAGATGTACTGCTACGGGAGCGTATCGAAGGCATGTTTGGGTCTTCCCAGGGCAGACGGATACTTTCCATGGCCTACCCCAAGGGGAGCGCTAAAGACGATATCGAACGTCGTAAAAGCGAAATGGTACCCGATGGTCTTGTAGATGATGATGTGATCGACGGTATTATTGACCAGGTTGCTCAGGAAATTGCGGATAAGTACAGACTAAGCCACCTGTCAGCCGCTGCGTCATGATGCTGACTAGATAAACTAATTTATCTTATTTAAGTTATACCAGTCATATTTTGCGACCATCATCTCGTCGAAACTTTGACTGATTGCCTTATTCATATCACTGCGATGTAAACGATATTCGCGCATACTGACAATTATTAAATACAGTCGCCTAACGATATACAGACCACTAATAGCAATAATTACCATGACAAAATACTCAAAATATTTTTCATGGCCCATTTCCACTAGCATCACATAACCACCTACTAGAGTCAGTGAAACTAGCACTAATAAAATACGGCTCATATCAATCAGTGATTCGATAATCCATTCTCGCGTACCTAAAAATTGCCTTGTGTGGCAACGCCACTCTTTTTTGACAATGTCCTGCATTTCTACCACTTCATTTCCGAATTCCATAATAAATTTCTTTGCTATTAACGCTATAAATAAGCATATCTCTATATACAGATTATTTCATAGGAAATATTTTTGCTTGACAAAAATTTCTATTGATTTAACTTAACCAACACAGGGATAGAAAAGCAACACGCTTGATAGATACGGATATCTAATCCTACCAAGTTAGCCTGTCAGGCAAATAATAATAAAACATCCCCGTACATTGCATTCATGCAGCAAGCTTATCCGTTGTATGGTAAAAATATTTGGAAGGGAGTTGGTATCATGGAAGAAAGTATCACAACGAGTGCATTCAATCTCGTTAACTCAGAAAATATATATTTTTCTGTTGAGCTAAGTGATTTACGTGTTGAAAATCATACAGTCGATGGCTTTACCGCTGTTTACCGGCCAGACATTCAAAAGACGCTCGCTATTCATCGTGACGGATACAGTCTGTTACCTAACGAAAGTATCTATCCTGTATTCGAGGAGGCACTTGAAAGCTCCGAGCTAAATACGAATGGCATGCAGAGCTTTTTTGAGCTCTGCTGTAATGGTGCTAAAACAGTTGGCCATTACATCTTTCCAGCGCATATGGTCGAGCCATTCCCGGGCGAGAAAATATACCTGCATTTAAAACTCATTAGTACATACGATGGCTCTCTACCTCTATCATCGTCTGCTTCTGGCTGGGATATGAATGCCAATATCGGTATTGTCTTCTCCGACAGTGAGACACATAAGTACGGTAAAAAATCTAATCGTCAAATTCGACGCGACACCATTGTTAATACTGTAAACCTCGATTTACGTTCATTTATCAAAGAATCTCAACTTTGGGAATACTGGGCACATCTTCCAGTCAGTGAAAACAATGTCAATGATGTCGGCTATCTACTTTGTCTTGTCAAAAATAAAAATAATATTCAGTCAAAGCATACACACCGTGCAAAAGTTAAATTACTTGAACTCTATCGTCAGGAAAAAAGACACTATGGCGCAACAGCATGGTCTTTAGTTAAGGCGTTAAACAAATGGGTTTATTGTAGCCAGTTCCGCAAGGATGCCTTACAAAACAAGGCAACCACCATTCTCGGACGCGAAAACAAGATAATCGATATACTTAATCATGCACATATAATGGATCTTGGACAGGATTTCTAGTGTGCATTGGCTATGAAACGGCTTAGTCTACTTATTCTACTTGTCTGCATAGCACCTGTTTCTCAATCAGAAGCTCCTGTAACGCTCGCTAATAATTCTGCAGACATGGTTTCCAGGACCTATCAACTTGCACAGCAACAGAATCCTGAAGCCCAATATCAGCTTGCAGTCAGATACCTTCATGCACTTGGTATCACACAGAATAATCAACAAGCTCTGGACTGGTACTTACGCGCAGCCAGAAATAAGCATATTAAAGCCATGTATACCACTGGCATACGTTATATTGCTGGCGCGGGTGTCGATCGTGATTACCCTGAAGGGTTTTACTGGCTAAGAAAAGCAGCACAGGCAGGCCATACCGAATCTCAGTTTAAAACAGGCTATAACTACCTGTTTGGTCGTGGCACTAATAAAAATGTTACCAAGGCACTATCCTGGTTAGAACGTGCTGCCGAAAATAATCATGCACTGGCTCAACATCAACTTTATAAAGTCTTTTCTAAGGGTAAAGATATCACCAGGAATCCATCTTTAGCCTATCGCTGGTTACGCAAAGCAGCCAACAACGACCACCCTGAGTCAATGTTTATCATTGCCAAACAATATCTATTCAGAGACAAGCCTCAACAATGGGAGCTTACTACTGCCAAAGACTGGCTACTTAAAGCAGCTCGAATGGATCATCCCGCCAGTCAGCACTATCTTGCTGAAATGTATCGAAACGGCACCGGAATGGCTGTTGATTTCACTTTAGCAGCATTGTGGTATCGAAAAGCAGCACTTAATGAGTATTCTTCTGCTCAATATAATCTCGCCATGATGTACCTTAAAGGTGATGGCCTTCAGACAAGTCGTGAGAGCTCTGTCTTTTGGTTAAAGCAGTGTCTTAACAGTAGTCTTAAATTATCAAATTTTGACCAGACTCATGCTATGGCTAAACAGGCCCTGCTCAGTATCCATCAAAACAGATGACCTATTCTACTCAGCAGCTTTTGCATTATATTGTTGCGCTTGGTCTTTCATTCGCACTCATCTACACATTTAATCTTCTACAGCAGCCTGCCAGGAACACTACACCTATCCCTGTTGTCTCTAGCCATATAAATTCTCCTGCCCGCGAAGTACCGCAATACATTGATGGCGCCAGTACCGTTACTGCTTCAGAGCTATTTTCTTTCATGCTTGATGAAACTAAAAACTTACTTATTATTGATGTCAGGTCATCAGGTTCTTATTCTCATGCACATATTCCCGGTGCCGTGAGCTTGCCAAATGAGATTTTTACTACCGAGACACTAGCTCAATTGTCGAACAAGAATCCCGAGGCCAGCCTTGTCATCTATTGTGCTGGAGTACATTGCGGCAAAAGTGTTGATGCCACGAACCTGGCTTTAGAAACTGGATTAGAGGAAATCTACTGGTTCAGAGGTGGCATAGAGGAATGGCTGAAACAGGGTTATCCAACCAGACCATAGATTATGGTAATTGAGAGTTAATCAATGCCATAAATATTGAAATGCTGCTCCCAGCGCCTGACTAATTTCAAATCCGGACTGACAATGACCTCATTCATTGTTCTAAATGCCTGTTCACAGGCAATATACCCCTCTAGCCAGCGTTGCTTCATACCTTCAGGAAAAGGCGCTTTATCCACAGGGGTAACCACTCCACCATGAATAATGAAGCGCCAAATCTGTTTAAACGAGGCTATCCAGGCCAATATGCGCTGGTGCTCACCTGGTAAACAATAATCCTGTAGCGGAAAAATATCGGTAGGGTCGCCACCTGCCATAGCAATCGCCATGACATCACATTTATGCTCTTCGAGGGTAATATAAGGCTCAATTCCATCCGCCAGGCACACAACGTGATTCGCATTGTTCCATCGCTGCTTCTGAATAGTCATATTAAGCCTCTTCACATTATCGTCAGGCATCATGCTATAAAATGATGCCATGTAGCTATTTAAACGATTGGTTCGGATAACAGACATTAGTATATCCAGCTGATCAAAAATGCATAGTGGCCAGTATATTGAGCTATTAAGCTGCAGAACGAAAAATTACGTCTCTTCATTCAGGATCCTGAACTGGTATTTTTTTATTGTGCTAAGTATTTGTTTCCAAAAAAGTATATATATACTGATACTTTTCAGGCCATGACTTCTTATATATTAGCATTTATATAAGATGGCCATTACATCGCCACACAGTCGTATATGTACCTTAGTAGAGAATCATATCAATACTGATTTATGACCCCTATGCCAGAAATATGCCTTAGCGGGAAATAAACATCTTAAATAAGAAAATCAAAATCCTGCTAATTCTTCAGGGTAACTCACATCTCATTACTATATAATTCTGTCTGATAGCGCCCGTAGCTCAACTGGGTGAGCTGAGTGGGATTCGCGAAGCACTGCTTCGCATGAAGTGAACGCCCGAAATCTACGATTTTGGGCCGGGGAAGCCGCATAGCGGCGTGGGTGTTGGCCGGAGGAGGTCATCACGTAGGGAATACCGATGAGTCATCGGTCAAAAAATGGTTTTATCAAGCGCCCGTAGCTCAGCTGGATAGAGTGTTGGCCTCCGAAGCCAAAGGTCGTGGGTTCGACTCCCGCCGGGCGCGCCATTCTTCAATATTTGGGCTATTAGTATTTCCCTATAGAGCGGATAAGCTGACTAAAGTCATCTGAAAACTTATCTATTGCACACAAATCTGAAGCAAGCAGACTATCGCGTACCTTCTGTTTATTATCCACGCCTCGTTTTCCTGAGCGGGTAAATTCAACCGCCCTGGCAATGTAATCATCGCTTGAGTCAGCCAGGTATTCTTCCATGCCAGTTACTTTTAATATCGCTTCACCGTAGTGTGAAATCATGTAGCCATGACCTTTGAGCGAAAGCGTTGGCACGCCCATATACAACGCATCGCATGTCGTTGTCGTACCGTTATAGGGGAAGGTATCCAGAGCAAGGTCGATTTCATTATATAGTTGATAATGCTCTTCATAAGGCAAGTGACCATAAAGCCTTATTCTATTTTTTTCAATGTCATAAACTTTAAAGATATCCAGGACTATCTCTCTGCAGTCCTCGCTATCAAAGTTTTTTGTTTTTAATATTAATTCGCTGTTGTCTGTCTTTGAAAGTATTTCTGCCCAGACACGCAAGACTTCAGAATTCATTTTATGATAACTGTTGAAACTACCATATGTGATTAATTCTGTTTTCTGCTTATTCTGTAGCGGTATCTGCTGACTTTTTACATCAGGGACATAACAGATATTACTATCTGGTAAGTACAGGACCTTTTCAGTGTATAACTTCTCTTCATTCTCTTTTACCAGACAAGGATCGCCAATCACGTAATCCAGGCAGCGTAAACCAGTTGTGCAGGGATATCCCAGCCAGCTAATTTGCACTGGCGCAGGACGCCTGGATAGTACTGGCAGGCGATTTGGGTGTGAGTGCCCTGCCAGATCAAACAATACATCAAGATTGTCAGCATGAATTAACTTAGCCGCATCAGAATCATCCATGCTTCTGATATTTGTCCAAGACTCAAATAACATTTTGAATTTTTCTGACAATTCATCATCACTATTATGAAAAACGTAGGCATAGAGTCTGTAGCCGCTTTCTTTGAGACGTTTCAGTAAACCATAAGTAAAAAACCCAACTGGGTGTTTTCTAAGGTCACCAGACATGAATCCCAGTCTTTCCGGGGCCTTATTTTGATGCTTATATTTGCAGCGTGCTACTTTTCCCAAATTATCTATCGGTTTTGCATACTTGATAATCAGCTTGTGTAAGTTTTTTACATCCATATCTGCACGATATAGCTGCATCATTATAAATGTCGAAATATCCTGTGGGTTAGTATTTCGCTGGGTATTTTTCTTTAGAAAACCAGTCCCTTCCTGATAATTCTTTTGTATAAACTCGCATTCAGCCATTAGGCTATTGGCCTTGTATGATGCCGGTTCTAGCTGCAAACCTTTTTCGAGATATGCTATGGCGTCCTTATAATTCTGTTCCTTCATCAGAGACAGCGCTGCATTAATGTTTGCGGCAGTATAATCAGGTTGTATTTTTAATATAGTATTACACAAACGCAGACTTTCAGGATAATTACCCTGCTCCATTTCCAGCACACACAGATTATTCATCGCTTGTACGAATAGCGGATTAATTTCCAACGCCTTATGAAGCGCCTGCCTGGCTTTGTCATAATTTTTCTGCTGTAGATAAGCAGCACCGAGATAACTGAACAAGCCCGGATTATTCTCATCCTGTTTAAGGCATTTCTGGAATAGTTCAATCGACTCGCTTAATTTATTTTTGGCAAGATAAGCGATAGCACATAGTTGTAGTGCCTGAACATTATCGCTAACAGCGGATAATATCTGCTTGCAAATATCTATTGTTTTATCATATTCTTTTTTCTGGAGATGTTGCTGTGCGATCTGAAGAGCATCGGTGATTGACATTGATTGCATTACGTATATTCTCGTGATGCATTAATTCACTAAATATTTGTAGATGCCAATATAAGCATCCACCATTTTCTCGGCAGTAAAATATTTTGCATATCTACGTCTAGCCTGTGCTGACATATCTGCGAGCATCGTTCCATCTTCCTGCATAGTGCGCATAGCCTCACGTAATGCATGTGGATCATTCTTTTTTATCACGAATCCGGTAACACCATCCTTATTGACATAACTCGTCCCAGTTCCCAGTTCTGTGGATATCATAGGCACACCGTACATTGCCGCCTCAACAAGTGACACACCAAATGCCTCACTCCTTTCATTAGATGGAAATACAAAGGCTCTCGCATGATACAACAATGAATATTTATCTTCGTCAGCAATCTTACCCGTCATCTTTACATTCGTGATGCCCTGATCATCAATATTTTTTTTCAATTTATTATATTCTGGTCCATCGCCTGACAGGACGATTTGTATATCAGTATTCCTGGCAGCCTCTAGCAGCACATGCAGTCCTTTGTAGTATCTTAATACACCGATAAAGAAATAATACTGTTTATGCTGCAAGTTATATCTTTCTAGTACTGAGTCATCATACTCCTGATAAGCATCATTTATCCCAATCGGGATAACTTTCACTTTATCTGCATAAAGCGAAAGCACTTTACTGGAATGTGCATAATTCTCAGATGTAGCAACAATTGTATTTACTCTTTTGAGAAAGGCATGCATCAATGGTGAATACAACAGCTTGAGCTTCTTCTGGCGGATGATATCTGAATGATATGTCACAATTACAGGTTTATCCGGATTGCACATCAAATGCAGCAGATCACCGAATGGCCATGGGTAATGATAATGAATAATATCAGCCCAGGCAGCCTGTTTTTTGAATTCTTTAAATTTGTTAAATGTGACGCCACAAGAACCTATATTGATATGTTCCTTGGCACGGTATACTTCAACGCCATCCAATATTAGACTTTCTGGTGAGGGACTCTTACTCAGCGTAAAGATCCTGTTATTAATACCTTTTAACGTAGTACCTGCCGCTATCTGTCTAATAACTTCCTCAAGCCCACCCTGGGTATCAGGAAAATATGTTTTGTATACATGCAGAATGTTCATTTTGCGTTATGCATTCAATGTATCATTGAGTAATTTTCTATAACGACGCGCTATTCCTTCATTATTATAAGATTGGGCACGTTGCAACGAGCGAGTACGGTATTCTTCCCTGGTTTCATCGTTTTCAAGCAACTGCTGAATGGCTTCAGAACATTTCGTCACATCAGAAGGATCTACTAATATTGCCGCATCATTAGCTGCTTCTGGCATAGATGAGCAATTAGAGGTTATTACAGGAATACCTGCACTCATCGCCTCAAGGATGGGCAAGCCGAATCCTTCGTAAGTAGAGATAAAAATAAAGACACTGGCATTACTGTATAGACAGTTTAATGTCTCATTATCGACATATCCCGTTAGTTTTACCTTTTCCTGCAAATCAGTTTCTTTTATTCGCTCTACAAGCTTATCATTTTTCCAGCCTGCGCCACCTGCTATTACCAGTTGATATTTCGTCTGCAACGTTTCAGGAAGATTATTGTATGCGTCTACGAGTACCGCTAAATTCTTTCTAGGCTCGCGCGTACCAACATAGAGTATATAATCACCATATCTACTGACTCTGTCGCATGATATAGCACTGTCTATATCTATATGGTTAATTATTGGGTTGATTACCACTGTCTTAGACAAACATTCCGGCACTAACTCCAGCAAATCTTTTTGCGTGTTAGTTGAGATGCATATCACTTTATCTGCGCGACTTACTGAACGTAGCATTAATATCTTTTCAGAAATCTTATTTAACATCCGCATCGTCTGTGGAGCGTACTTCCAGACTAGATCATGAATAGTTAGAACTGTTTTAATATCCCTGGAAAGAAAAAATGGAAGATGATGTGTTGGCGACCAGTACAGGTCTATTTTTTCCTGCTTTAATAAGCGCGGTAAGCAGAACAATTCCCATAATTTCGTGTTAATACATGATACAGCATTAACTTCACGAAATTCGATATTGCTTGCTGTTACTTTTTCACCCTTGCACTTACCTGGCAGAAAAAGAATAAAGTGGAATTCTTCATATTTTCTAAAGTGCTTCAATAAAAGGATGAGATAATTTGCTATCCCAGTATAGTCTTTAGTCAGTATTCTGGCATTTATACCTACTTTATAAACCATACTTTCACTCGGAATAAAATAATCGATATCTGTACTTTAGGATCCAGCTAATTCCACTCAATTTTGCCAATTTCTTACGCAGCAGGAGTAATAGGTAATACGCTGTCGCTGTAAATTTTGATGTCAAATGATGGTCAATTACTGACTTTTTATATTCACGTAGTGCATCAACATAATGAATATCACTTGCTCCTTCTAGTCTCATATTAGCAAGTGTCTTATCAAGATATTCAAATTTACAGTTATTTTCTATAGCCCTGTGACACCATTCTGAATCCATCGCGTATTTGTAATCAGTATTATACAAACCAATACTCTGATAACACGCTTTTCTAACGAAAATAGCAGGATGAAATATATTCATCCTGATATGCATCTTAGTGATATCAGGCTGTAGAGTGTATTCATAGTTATTTGCTATATTGATATACCTGATCTTGCCGTAGTATATATCTGCCTGTGGGTTCCTGGTTATACCTTCATTGACAGCAACTATAGTATCTTCACACCAGTAATCATCACTATTCAATATCGCAATAATATCCCCTGATGATTTGCTAACACCTCGATTAAATGCATCAGCAATTCCACTATCTTTACCTGTTTCCCAGTAGGCAATATTTGCTTCGTATTTCTGGATTATATCAATCGTAGAATCAACAGAACCACCATCAATAATTATTATTTCAATATCAGCGTTCGCATTATTATTTAATACTGATCTGATAGCTTCCTCTAAATAGGATTCACTATTTAATGTTGCTATGATGACACTGATTTTTGCACTCATTTTTTATGAAGTATTAATTCATTACTTTCAGACTTAACAATCTTGCGCTCGCATTAATGTATTCTGAGTTAGTCCTTAGTCTTTGTGTGAATCGTCTACGAATCTGGTACTCTTTTTCAAAGACGAATGTTATTTTTATATCAAGTACATCTTGATGAATATCAAATTCAATAGTATTTGGCCCTTTTTTAAATTCATAATCCATTAGATAATCATCATTTAAATATACTTTCATATTCTGTGGCTGATTTAACGGTGTATTCATCTCTAGCTGAATCTTTTTTGCTACTGAATAACAGGGAAATGTTACGATAGCCTTCTTATTCAGAAAATTAGTATTTGGATAAACACCATTAATTATTTTGCTGTGGTATATTTTTCTGACATAGAAAAGATTGCTGTAGGAAAGCACCCTGTAAATAGCCAACTTTACATAATCTAGTAAGTTTTTATCGGGATTACTTTTAAGCTCAGAAAAAGCATAACTATAATATGCATGTGGCAATACAGACGTTTTATATTTGTTATTTATAACTTTCAGCTCGGCAAGCCGCTTATCACCTCCCGATAAAGTTTTAGTATCTGTAAACTCCCTGTTTACAGCAAGAACGTCATTGCAATAATAAAAGTTACAATTATGTTTTGCCATCTCGCACCAGAAAGCCCAGTCAAAACCATAATGGTAATCTTTATTAAATGGCCCATACTTTTTATAGGCCTCTGCACGCCAGAATGTGGCTGGCTGCATGATAAAATCACTATTATTCAATAATCTTTCAGATCTATAAGGCTCTATTTCACTAAAATATCGTAAATAATTTCCCTCTTTATCCACAAACACACAGTTACCATAAACAACATCAACTTCGGGATGATGAGCAAATATATCTCTGACTTTCTCAAGAGCATGTGAAAAATAATAATCATCTGAATTTAAATATGCGTAGATATCACCAGTTGCTTTTTCCAGTCCTTTGTTTATTGCATCTGCCTGACCATCATCTGGTTCAGAAATAAACGTATCAATACTATCACTATATTGCTGCACTATATCTTTCGTTCTATCAGTTGAATTACCATCTATAACAATATATTCGTAATTATCATAAGATTGATTTACGACACTTTTAATAGTCGTCTCAATATAATCTGCATGATTATAGGTCGGTGTGACAATACTGAATTTCATTTGCTCATTACCACTCAAGGTCTTTCTCATAATCCATATCGACTAGCAGGCTCCCATATAACTCCTTAAACCTGTCTTTTATCTCTGCTGTAAAATGATTCTCCCAGTCACCTTTTATTCCTTTACGCAGATGAGAACTTATATCTTCTTCACCACGTTTACGCCCTTTCGTAATAGCTTCAAATCGATTCTTAATTATAATTTTCTTTAACCTTTTGCAATCCATGTCTAGCTTTAATTCATCACAGAATAATCGAGTCAATATACCCACATCGTCTTTCAGTATATCTTCATACTTAAGAAAGCTTTCCCCGTTATCTATCCATGATTTCACTATATCTGTATTGACCGTAAAAACAGTTTCCATAAACCAGTTCAGCCCGTCTGTTTTACTCATGTTCTCCAAACGGTCTCGTGTTTTCCTCATATTATCTGATGTGATAACGTGTGATTTTAACAAACTGAAATAATGTGATATTAATGTGTCTCGTGGATCACGAAATATAATGAATTTTTTATACTCTCGATCAATATCAAGCGCATCAAAATCATCCTTTTTTAAATAAACAGTTGAATATATTTTACCTTTCTGTATTTTATCAACGTATAAATGATCATTATTCGGCTTCGGATTAACGATCATATTTTTACATGTTTGATTAAGAATATTACGTATCCACTGCGAACCAGCCTTATAATGCGTTATATGAAATACTGTAGGATTATCATTCTTTCTTTTGAAGAAGAACATTTATCTTCCTTCACTTCTTAGCGTCGAATATTTTTTGTAATTCAGTACCGAAAGCTTTATAAGCCTGGTATTTTTTAAATGGATTCTTATAAACTGATATAGATAACATATTGCTCCAGACGTTATTTATTCTTTTAAACTTCATTTGAAGTTCTTTTCTAGCTTCTATACTAGTTTCCAGATTATTTCTTAATAAATTAATATTAGATTTTATTTTATCTACATTTTGCTGATTGCTTGAGCGAATTTCATCAATCTTCTGTCCATATTCCGAATGGATACTCTCTATAGCCTGCTCATAACCAGAATGTATTTCTTTTACAGACTCTTCCTGGTTCTTCTTTTGTTGTAGTAAAGTATTCTGAAGATTCTTTATTACATTTATCAGATATAATGAGTTTTTATATTTATACTCACTCTCATTACACAAAAACTCTCTGTTATTATACTTATTTATAACAGGATTTAATGCCACTTCTTCTCCGACTTTAGCAAGCATATCCTTATACACATCAAGTTTACTTTTCAAAAAATTAAAATCATTTTCAGATAAGTTATTGGTATCTGATTGTACTGAACCAACTTTCTTTTCTGAATAAGCTATAAACTCAGTGTTATAATCAATCTCCAGGAATTCGCAGAGACCCTTGATTATATTTTCACGTTCAGTCAGATAGTTTTCATAGACAATAAGGAAGCAGTCTTTTTTATTATTTCTATAGTATTCAAGTGCCGCTTTATTCATGTAGAGCCAGTAACTATATTCCCTCTCTATCGGTGTATCTGTAATGTCAACATCACTGATTTCATTTGTAAATCTTTCATAATCTGACTCATAAATATCATCACCAAAAAATGAAAACATTGAGCTAGATGAATTTAATACATCTAATGGGTTTCTGATGATAATTATTGATTTACTATCAGGGAGCAAACGCTTAATTAGGGGGATACGACCATTACATCTTATAAATTTACATAGTAAGTTATGCTTATCAGTTTCTAATATTTCCTTTAAGAAACCCGAACTATTAATGTGGTCTTCTTCAACTGCATCAATGAATAAAGGTAAACTTTTATGTTGATATATAGCATCAATACTTATTGAGGAAATATCTGAAAACTTATCAGTTACATTCTCGTATAAATCATTAAATATCAATTTATTCCACAGCAATGGTTCGTAGCGATAATCTGTATCACCGTGATTAATATTTTCGAGTATCTTCTGTAACATTGTATATATAGCTGTTGTGCCAGAACGCCCAACTCCATATATGCATATATTATGCTTCGTCTGAGGCATTATATTATTATCTAATATTTCTAATTGATAATCCGGCTTTAGTAATACCGTAATTATCAGTCTTTTTCGCCACAGAATATAATCTGCGTGTCTGTTTGTTATACACTGATTTTATTTCTCTAAAACCCGCCGCATATATCATATTTTCCATTGCTATCAGTGATGGGACGAACCAGTTCCAACCTGTCCTGGATAGCTCTTCCTTTGTACCACTGTGGTTAACATCAGAACCTTCAAACTCACAAATAGACTTATCAGAATCACAGCCAAAGGATTCTACAAATATCGTCCCACCAATCTTACAGGCATTGAATAAAATGCGCAGTGATAGAACTGGGTCGGTTACATGATAAATAACACCCGGGTAATATATAACATCAAATCTATCCTGATATTCAGCCTCATTACAGTCATATACTGATTTAGCATTTACGCATGATGCATCGGATTTCCCAAAAGATTTGAGCAAAAATGCAGCCATATCTGCATATTTCTTAACTTCGTCTATTGCATAAACCTGCGCGCCCAATGCAGCTAATAATAGTGTTGTACCACCCGTCCAGCAGCCTACATCAAAAACTGATTTATCTTTAAAGAAATCAGGTGCAATATCAAACGCTGACATAAAATCTGACATGACATTAATATGTCTATCTTGCATTTTGCCTTCTAACTTGAAACTACCAAAATCCTGATCATGTCCCCAGTGAAACTTAATAGACAAATCACGTTGTCTGTCCAGTTCCTCTTTTGTATAACCCTCTATTTCATAATCAACCTTATCTAAATTTGATAGAATATAGGCTTGAAATTGCTCTGGGCTTATACCTGATAAATGTTCTACATTATAGGTATTCAGCATTAATGCTTTCAGTACTTCTTTTAATTGCTTATCTGGATTCATA